>Ga0224527_1000167_pt1 | contig 50053 bp, 39 predicted proteins | sample CBST0metaG_FD_179882 | JGI IMG/M metagenome (GOLD analysis project Ga0224527, IMG submission 179882) | Peat soil microbial communities from Stordalen Mire, Sweden - C.B.S.T0 | ecosystem: Environmental > Terrestrial > Soil > Wetlands > Peat | place: Sweden: Norrbotten County, Stordalen Mire...
TGTTGTTGAATCATAGTATCCACCTACTTGAATTTGATACTATAATTATATCGCAAAAAAGGTATAGTTCCCACAAAGAATGTGAGAATATACCTTTTTTGCTTGAAAGGACTTTTTCAGTGGCCTCCGAATTGGGCGGTTTCTTCTTTTACAAAGAGATATAGAGAAAACAGTAGGATTACATTTATTTAGTAGTAACCTGTAATAATTATCCTGCACAATGTCAATAATAAAGTAGAGGTACTAAATTATTTAAAAATGCGAAGAGGTGACTTATGGATAACGATATAAAAGAAAGAACAAATGAATGGCGCAATCATCCAATTGTAATTGTTGCGGGCATATTGGTGATTTACACTGCTAGCAACTCCATTATGGCATTATTAAATTTGTAAGCATCGATCCTGTCTATCTTTTTCAGATATCAGTGATGATAAAATTTGAATGTAACCATAAAATGGCTAAAGGATCGAGTTATGCCTTCAGTTTAGTGTTGCTATTTTATAATTCCTTTAAAGTGCTAAAAAGATAGATATATTAAGTCTGTGATTTTAATTAAGCATAGGTTTGTCAGAAGAGCAAACCTATGCTTAATTTATTGTGTGAGAAAATATCTGAATTATTATCTTATCATATCGATTGTCTGTATTGTTAAATTATCAATGACTAATCTAGTGAGTAAGAATCCAATATCTACGGAGTACATTCCAGCTAATTACAATATTTTGTTGGAGAAGATAGTAATTAAGTTTTAAAATCATAAATTAGAGGAATTAGTACTATTGTGTCGAATCGTATAAATGACAATTATATATGCAAACCTACTGAAAGGTAGGGACGCAAAGCCATGGGTCTAACAATATTAATTCATGACTGCCAGGTTGCATTTTTGTAAATTTACATTATGACACTTGGCAGTTTTTTGTTTATAGAGAGGAGGGAATAGCTTGTCGAAAGAAGGGCCTCTATTAATACAAAAGTAATCTAGCAACTTATTGGCAAGAAACTATGAAAGTCTACATAGTAGGGTTTCCTTTTAAAGAACTGTTTAAGGAGTGTTTTTAAGTGCCATTAACGATGGAGACTGAGAATAATATTAAGTAGGTAGTTTTTATTTTCAGAAAAAACATTATTGTAAGTGAGTTAAATAATTATTTTGTAGGATTTTTAGTAAATGAAGTTTCTCGTATACACAGAGTTTCATGGTCAGTGATGGAACCGCCTCCTAATGTTGGAAACTCTGAAAGCGTTGTAGGGATTATTAAGATGGAGGGAAAAATAATCATTCTATTAGATTTTGAAAAAATTGTTGCTGAAATTAATCCTGAAATCAATATTAAGTTGACAACTGTTCCCCAAAGTAGTATTGCCTTACAGGAAATTCGGAAAACAAAAAAAATCATGGTAGCTGAAGATTCTAGGATGTTAAGAGAGTTGTTAATTGAAACACTTCATGGGGCTGGTTATCTTAATGTCACTGCTTTCAATAATGGTAAAGAAGCATGGGATGCGTTATCTATATTATCTAATTCTGGGGCGTCCATTGAAGAAAATGTAAATATGTTGATCACTGACATTGAAATGCCGCAAATGGATGGACATCATTTATTAAAACGTGTTAGAGAGGATAAAACGTTAAATAAACTACCGGTGGTTATTTTCTCTTCTTTGATTAATGATGAGATGCGTCGCAAGGGAGAAGCTATCGGTGTGAATGGGCAAGTATCAAAACCGGAAATTATTAAATTAATTGATTTACTTGATACAAAGAGTTTATAAATAAGACTGTTTTTTACTAAGTATTAGAGTCCTTTCTTGAGATAAGAGGGATTTTTTTTGTATTAAGTTTAGATAGTCATTATTTAAAAAGTAGGAGTGTGCATTCTCATGAAGAATCCAAAACGATTACCTATCATATTTCAATTAACCAGTATGTTTGCTGTAGTTGCAATGTTTTTACTGTTAGCTTTAGGCTATACAATTTACAATTATCTTTCTTTAAGTGATGAATCTAATAGTTTAGTTACTCATACTTCTGCGAGAGTTATATCCATTAAAGATGCTCATACGGATTATGTTAGAGCTCTTCTGAATTTTCGAGGCTTTTTGCTTTATAACGATACTGCATATGAACAAAGTTATAGAGAGGATATGAAAAAAACCATAGAAGTGGTGCAACAATTTAGGACAACTTCTACCATGCAAGACACAACGGAAGAAGGGATTAAGCTTAACAACCTTTTAAATGAATATTTAATACTTGGTGACAAAATAGTAGTTGCAAGAAAAACCAACGATCCCAACTTAAATAACCTTACTAATGAGGGACGTGAATACACGAAAAATATTGAAGCGCACTTTACTAAACTAGCAGAACTGCAACAGCAATATTTAACCGATAAAAGTGCTACCATGATTACTCATGCTCAAAGCAACAGTAAAAACATAATCTTGTTCAGCATAGTTGTTTTTATACTAGTAGCAATCTTAGTCATCTGGTATAGTCGCAATCTAGCTATGCGATTTGGCTGTCTTACAAGATCCTTAACTACGATTGGACAGCTTGACCTTACGGAAAAGGATATAATCATTCGAAGAAATGATGAAATTGGTGACATGGGTACCATTTTAAATTCAATGCGTAAAGCCCTTAAAGAAATGGTTGCTCAACTTAACACAAACTCTGAGACGCTAGCCGCTTCCAGTGAAGAATTAAGTACGACAGTAGAAGGGCATTTACAGACGATGGAAATGGTAGCTAAGAGTGCAGAAGCAATTGCTGAGGGAGCTTCTAAAAATATGGATAGTATCTCTAATATATCAAGCACTGTTGAAGAAATATCGGGTGGCACGGCAGAAATTAATGCCCATGCCAATGAAGTAAACACTACTACACAAAATGCGGTAGGAGAAGTAGAACAAGGGATGTCCATGTTGCAAGCAGTAGTAGAACAAAATGAGAATGTTGCACATTCTATGACTGAGATTACAAATGTGACAGAAAAGCTTTCAAAGGGTTCTCAAGAGATTAAAGGGATTGTGGATGTGATCACGAACCTTGCTGGGCAAACCAATCTTCTAGCCCTAAATGCGGCAATTGAAGCCGCCCGAGCTGGAGAATCTGGCCGTGGATTTGCCGTGGTAGCTGAAGAAGTTCGCAAACTAGCGGAACAAAGTGCGAAATCTACCCAGGAGATTACAGATATTATTAATAATATGGGAAATGAGATTGCAGTATCAGTGCGTGCGGTAGACAAAGCGAATGATGAGGTTAAAAAATGCAAAACCTCGGCTTTGAATACACAACAAGGCTTTGAAGTAATTGCTAGGCGTTTAAACACCGTAAGAGATGGCATTGAGCAAATAGCTTCTTCAATTGGCGAAACAGCCACAGGGACACAATCCATGGTAGTTAGTATTGAAACCATTAAAACCGTGGCAGATACGACTTCAGATGGTATTCAAACCGTTGCAGCCTCTTCGGAAGAACAATCAGCGAGTATGCATGAAATTAGTGATAATGCAGAATTATTAGCTCAATTAGCAATGGAACTTAGTGGAGTAGTACAAAAATTCAAAGTCTAATGATACAATACGACTATTGTAATTTGGAGCAAAGAGAAATTATTTATAAATTAATGAGATGAAGATTTAATATGGATTGAATTAAAGCAGGAAGAGGTGCACAAATGAAATTAAAAATGAAGTTTTTGGTGCTAGTACTGATTACTAGTTCTGTTTTATTGGCAGTTACAGTCATGGGGTATCTTGATGCCAAGAAGCAAGTAACGGAAAATATCAAAAATGAAATGTTCTCTATTGTTAACAGTGACTCAAAGCAGTTAGATGGCTGGCTATTAACCAAGGCACAAACGGCAGTGGTGACTGCTCAGAACATTCAAACAGTGCTAGGTGATAGTGAGATCCCAGTGTCTTTTTTACAGAATTTTAAGTCAGACTCTGATTTACTTGATTTATATGTGGGGTTAGAAGATGGCAAAATGCTTGACGGCTCTGGATCAACACTTCCAGAGGGCTATGATCCTCGTGTACGTGGGTGGTATAAGCAAGGGAAAGAAAAAAATAAGTTAATATTTACAGATGCCTATGTTGATGCATTTAGTAAAAAGTATATTGTATCGGCAGCCATTCCGTTGAAAAGTACAGCAGGAAATACGAAAGGCGTTGTTGGGGTCGATATATCACTTGATATTTTAAGTGAGAGAGTTAAAAATATTAATTTACATGGAAAAGGGAATGGTTTCATTGTAGATCAACAGGGAATTACCTTAGCTCATCCAGATGCAACGAAAGTTTCAACCAATATTAATGATAGTCCAGAGTTGAAGCAGGTTGCAAAAGAAATGTTATCCCAAGATAGCGGTGTACAAAACTATGAAGTGAATGGTGTATCAAAATTAATGATTTATACCAAAATGCCTTCCACTGGATGGATATTGGGTATTTCAGTTGATAAAGATGATGTATATAGCCAAGTCAATCAGTTAGGCTATCAATTTGGGTTTATTGCTTTATTTGGTATTTTAATTTCAGTTGCAGCGAGTTGGGTATTGGCTAGTAAAATAACAAAGAATGTTACAATCCTAACAGAGCAAGCACAACGATTAGCTGCTGGCGATCTTACAGAGCAAACCGTAAACATTACATCAAGTGATGAAATAGGGCAATTAGCATTAGCCTTTTCAACTATGGCCGGAAACTTACGAAAACTAATGCAGAATATTGCTCAAACAGCGGAACAAGTGGCGGCCGCATCAGAAGAACTTACAGCCAGTGCCGAGCAGTCAGCCCATGCATCGATTCAAGTAGCTACATCTATAACTGAGGTAGCTCAAGGAGCGGAAAAACAATCCCACGCTGTGGAGAATGCCTCTCTTGTTGTTGGGGAAATGTCAGCAAGTCTTCAACGCGTTGCAGTAAATGCTACAACAGTAGTTATGACGTCGGAAAAAACAGCGAGTGCTGCAAGTGATGGTAGAATGGCGATTGGTAGTGCTGTCAACCAAATGAATATCATTGAGAAAACCGTTTCTGGTTCTGCAAAAGTGGTAACTAAATTAGGTGATCGCTCAAAAGAAATTGGACAAATTGTAGATACGATTTCCGGAATTGCTGGGCAAACAAACTTATTAGCATTAAATGCAGCGATTGAGGCAGCTCGAGCTGGCGAACAGGGACGAGGTTTTGCTGTTGTGGCGGAAGAAGTGCGTAAATTAGCGGAACAATCTCAGCAGGCAGCAAAACAAATAGCTGAAATGATTGGCGAGATTCAGGTAGATACAGATACGGCTGTAGTCGCTATGAACAATGGTACTAGGGAAGTAAATATTGGTAGTGAAGTCGTTAATAAGGCTGGCGAATCCTTTAAGCAAATAGAACTATTGATTGAAAAGGTTTCAAGTCAGGTTAATGAGATTACTAATTCTATTCAACAAATGGATGTTGGTAGTCATAAAATTGTGACAGCGATACATGATATAGATACAATAACGAAGACCACTTCAGGAGAAACACAAAGCATCTCAGCAGCTACCGAGGAACAATCAGCTTCCATGCAGGAAATTGCCTCTTCGAGTCACACGCTAGCTGGTATGGCAGAGGAGCTGCAAAGAGCCATTAGAAAATTTACAGTATAACGGACTTTGCTTATGGAGTTAACGCCATTATTTGTATCAGGATTTGTCTAACAGGTGAGTATAAATAATAATCTGATGAGACCATTTCCTCTTTTGCAATGGTCTCATCAGTATTTTTTTATGGTGCCGAATATATTGAAAGCATGGCAAAGTTAAAGGATTTTTTAGTATACTTGTCAATTTTTTTGAATGATTTTATAGGGGGATTTTTATGACAGATGAAATGCTATTGGAATTTGAGATGAGTGCAGAGGAATTAGACCAGTTAATTAAGAGACTTCCCCAGATCTTGAAGGAACTAGAACAGATTATTAAACAGGATACGGGTAGTTAAATGCTTCAGCAATTTTAAATTATTTATCATAATTCAAAAGAATTTTATACTGGGCTACTGGTGGAAATTGGACAATCATTCCAATTTGATATAGCATATACATATATTAATCAAAATGCATCATTAATTGCTATTTTCCCAGGAATTATCTTTGTGTAAAATATATGTATTTTGTAGATAAACATTTTTTAGTTGTATCAAAATGGGAGTTAGTAGTTAGTTAAAAAGGAGTTAATTAAAGTGGAAAATGAAAAATGCGAATTAGATGGCGGTATACAAGTCTTAATTGTTGATGACTCCAATTTTTCTCGTTGTTTGATTAATAAAGAATTGAACCAAATAGGTATTAAGGATCATCAAATTCAGCAATCTTGTAGCGGGGCAGATGCACTTAGCAAAATAGAATCGCAACAGTTTGGTCTCTTTGTATTAGACATTGTAATGGAGGGAATCGATGGTATTTCCGTACTAAAAGAAGCAAAGAATTTTCAGCCTAATGCAAAAGTAATAATGTGTAGTAGTACTAATTCGGATGAAGTTATTAAAGATCTAATTGAACTGGGGATTGATGCATTTATAGTCAAACCATATAAAACGGAAGCATTTAAAAAGGCTGTATGTCGTACTTTGCGTATTCAGCCTGAAGGCTGCAATAGCATGAGCGATTACTTGGTGACCCAATGTCATATTTGCGATCATAGGATGATAGAAGTGGATTGGATCAACACAGTAGGTTTCTTCTGCCCTAATAATTGCATGAAAATAGGGCCACTGCCTACTATATTAGTTACCCAAACTGAACTGGATGAGGATTATGCAAAGGCGATGCAGAAACGAAACAAAAGGTAAGTTAAGGGTTTTAGGCACAAGTTATATTTCCATTAGAGACCATTCTATGGTCTCAGTCACGCAAAAGTCCTGCAACGTAAAAAATGCAGGACTTTATATTTTAATGGTAAATATAGTAAAATATAAATAAATTGTCTTCTAGGCCCCAAAGTGATTTATATACACAATGACTAGGTAATATGAGGTGATGTCAGTGGCTGAAAAACTACATGATGGTCATAGAAAGAGGGTTAAATCTAGATATTTAGTAGAAGGGTTAGAGACGTTTGCAGATCATCAAGTCTTGGAAATGCTACTTTTTTACTGCATTCCCATGAAGGATACGAATGAATTGGCGCATCAAATGATTAGGGAATTCGGCTCCTTGGCGGTGCTTATGGAAGCTGATCCGAAGGATATTTGCGCAAGATGTAGTGTAAGTGAAAATGTAGCGATCTTGATTTCTATCATTCCTGCCTTAGCAAGGAGATATTTTAACGGTAAATGGGGAGAAAAACCTGTACTAACTAGTTCTACTAAAGCGGGAGAATACACAACAACCTTATTCATAGGGCGGACGTATGAAGCCTTTTATCTGATATGTTTGGATGCGCAAAATCGCGTAAATCACGCTGCCTTAGTGCATGAGGGAACAATTAATGAAGCACCAGTCTACCCAAGATTGATTGTAGAAACAGCACTCCGGCATCAAGCTAACTCTGTGATTTTAGCTCACAATCATCCTGGCGGTACGATTGCTCCTTCGCAAGCAGATATCCAAGTGACAAAACGGGTTGTGACGGCCCTTGAGGGGATATCCATTCATGTGGCCGATCATATTATTGTTGCTGGTGAACGATATTTTAGTTTTATAGAAAATAACTTGCTATAAATTAGCAAGATTCGTGAAGATCTTTAAATAGCAGGTGGGCTCTTTTTATTGTTATATTTATATGATTAAAGAACAATAAAATACGCAGGTTTTTGGCGAATATTGTAGAATAGTGTTAAGGTAATATCATTACGTTATTTAGATAGAGGAGCGAAATACTATGCGAATCAAAAAAATATCGGCATGTTATCGATCTAAGAATGATAATTATGACGATAAAGAATTTCAATTTTATGAAATTCTGGATTCTATTCCAGTTCCTATTTTTATAAAAGATAGTAATGGCATATTTACTAATTGCAATACCGCCTACGAAATTTTTATGGGCTTGGAGCGAGATGCAATTATCGGGAAATCAGTATATGATTTTGTAGCTAAAAATTTAGCTGATACATATCATGCCAAAGATCTAGAAATCCTTGCACAGGGTAATGAGAATATATATGAGGGCACGGTTACTACAAAAGAGCGGAGTCGTTATGTACTTTTTCATAAAGCGGTTTATCGTAGTTCACAAGGCGAGATTCAAGGTTTAGTAGGAGCCATTATCGATATTACAGCGCAAAAACAAGCAGAACAATTATTAAAGCAACGAATTTCTCTTGGCGATGTTGTTTCAACCATATCGGCGGATTGTTTGAAGGCTAATTCAGATATAGAAATGGTAATACCAAGTGCCTTAGCTGCCATTAGTAAAGTCATGGAGATTGAGAATAGTTATTTTTTCATTACGACTAATGATGGTAAGAAGGGTAAGAGAGCGTATCATTGGAATGTGTCAACGGGGAATCATGTTGTATTGGATATGGATTCTGCAACGAAAAACCTATCTATCCATTGGAATATCATGAAGAGTGTTGTCCAAGAGTTTGATCATACCAAAGAGCATACTACCTATTACGAACGTCATAATGATAAGGTAAAACGAATTGTATTTCCTTTAAAAAATGGGAATGAGTGGCTAGGATCATTTCATTTAGAATGGCAAAAAGAGGGATGTATAGAGTTTAGTAATGAACAGTTAACTTTACTAAAGCTGTTAACCGAAGTGTTTGTGGGCATGTTGCAGCGTCAGAAATCAGAAGAACTACTGAGGGCAAGTGAGGAAAAAAATAAAGTAATTCTAGAAGCTATTCCGGACATCATGGTGGTCGTGACACCTGATTTTAAAATAATAGAATTTAAAAAGGCACGAGAATTAGAAAAATTTAAACATATTGAAGAACGAAATTTTTTTATAGGAAAAACAATTGCTGAGGTATTACATGAGGACACTGCTACCCTATTTATGGAACATATTGCATTAGCCTTTCAAGCTCAGAAGATGATTTGTTTTGAATATCAAGTCGTATATCAGGGGGAAATGAAATATAGAGAAGCCCGTGGTATTTTAATTTCTGAGAAAAATATATTGGTGATGATCAGGGATATTACCGAACGAAAAATTGCAGAAGAAGAGATTCATAAGTTGACTCTTGTTGTGGAACACAGTCCAGGTGAAATTGTAATGATGGATATAAATCAAAAGATCGCATACGTTAATTCTACGTTTAGTAAAAAATTCGGATATACAATGGAAGAATTGAAAAATCATGATATGAGTATTATCACGTCAGGGTTACAATCAGCTGAATTTTATGCAGAGTTACATAACACAATATCGTCTGGTAATGAATGGCGGGGGGAAATCTGTGGTAAGGCAAAAAATGGGCAAATTTTTTGGACATTAGTATCAGTGACGCAGTTTAGGGGGTTATATGGAGAAGCTACCAGTTATATAGCAATGGGTCAAGATATAACTGAAAAAAAATTGATGGAAAAAACAATTGAAAAACGGAATGTAGAAATCGAGGATGTATTGGCTAATTTAAAACAAACGCAAATGCAATTAGTACAGCAGGAGAAATTAGCTGGAATTGGACAATTAGCAGCAGGCGTAGCTCATGAGCTTAACAATCCATTGGGGTTTGTCATGAGTAACTTTGATAGTCTAAAAAAATATTTGACCAAGATTACGGATGTATTTCATAAATATCGTGAACTTAAAGATCGGGTATTAGAAGCGGATACACAGAGTTTGAAAGAGTTAGTGCAAAGCATTGTTGTTTTTGAAAAACAGAAGAAAATTGCCTACATTTTTGAAGATCTTGAGTCTATTATTCACGAATCAGATGATGGATTGAAACGGTTAGGTGAGATCGTAAAAGCATTGAAATTATTCTCAAGAGTTGATAAGGGGAGTGAATTTGAGTGCTATGATTTAAATTCAGGTATTAAAAATACCTTAATTATTGCAAAAAACGAGATCAAATATGTTGCTGAAATTAAACTTGATTTGGGCGAAATACCAGAAATACAAGCTTCATCAGGGCAAATCAATCAAGTTCTTTTAAATATCATCATAAATGCAGCTCATGGGATTAAGGAAAAACAAATGGATAAACTAGGAATGATTAAAATTACTAGTTACCATAAGGATCAATTTGTGTACTGTTCGATTGAGGATAATGGTATTGGTATGACAGCAGAAACGCGGGAAAAGATTTTTAATGCATTTTTCACCACGAAGCCGAGGGGGCAAGGTACAGGTCTTGGCCTGAGTATTTCTTATGATATTGTTATAAATAAGCACTGTGGTGACATTTCAGTAATCAGTGAGAAAGGGCTGGGAACTACATTTATTATCAAGTTACCGCTAGCTAATGGCAATAAAAATACCAACTAATGATGAACAAATAAATCCCTATACCGATGATGACCGGTGTAGGGATTTTATAATTGATAGATAGTAGATAATTACTTCTTGTTAACGAATAGATGGGAAATTTCTTGTTCGAATTGGCTTTGAATAATTCCTAAGGCCTCAAAAACACTCGAATCGAAGGTTGCTGTTGATGGATCTTTTAGAATTATGCTGGCATAATATTGAGCGATGTTGACGGCATAGATCAGCTGACGGTTAATGATTCCAGTGGCGAAGGGTGTATGATGATAAAGCGCTGCTTCAACAATCGGATAGGGTAATTCCCACCAACGCAATAGATAACCGCCTGTTTGTTGATGTGTAACACCTAGGGATTCCAGTTCTATCTGTAATACGTCGCTTTTTTCTTTCTCGACTCTGCGAAAAATATTAATATATTTTTCGGGATACAGCTTAAATAGCAATACAATTCCGATGTTGTGCAGTAATCCAGCAGAAGTCTCATTCTCGGATAGCTTTTTTTGTAATAATTTTTCGTAAATGATGTTTACGATTTTGCTACACAGGAAAGCATGATTCCACAACATTTCTAGCCTTGTTCCATAGGTGCCATTCATATTAAACGAGTCAACAATGGAGGTGGCGAGCAAAATATTTCTAAGGGTTGATAATCCTAGATAGGCGATTGCATGTTTGACGCTTCCTGTTTTGACTTCATAAAAAGCTGAATTAATAATATGGAGAATTTTCGTTGTCACAGAATGATCTTTTTCAATGGCGCTGGAAATTTTGACTAAATCAGCATCGCTGTCAATCAAATCCATGATTTGGCGATAGCTACTTTTTAGTGTAGGCAATTCATCTACATTATTGATTAAACCAAGTAAATTACTGCCACGTAAAATATCTTCAGTCTCGAACAATTGATTCACTAAGGATATTAGCTTATCATTATCCCAAGGTTTAAGGATATACAGTTTGGCAATATTCTGTTGTAGTGCCTCAAGGATGGTATTTTTGTCCGCATAGCCACTTAATATGATTCTTAGGGAACCTGGGTGGAGTTCTTTTACTTTTTTTAATAATTGATATCCATCCATTGTAGGCATTCTCATGTCTGTGATGACCATATCTATTTTTTCAGTTGCAAGGATCTCCAATGCTATTTTCCCACTTTCAGCGGTGAAAACTTCGTATTCCGTATCCATGAAAAGACGGTTTAGGGATTTTAGAATTGGCAATTCATCATCTACAAATAATATTTTTTTGTTTGCAGTAATATCATTGTTTGGCATCACAAATGTCCCCCCATCGTAGGTAGTTTAATCGTGAAAGACGTTCCTTTGCCTAATTCACTATCAACTAGTAACTCGCCGTTATGCTTTTTTACCACGATATCGTATGCAACGCTTAGCCCAAGTCCCACTCCGCTTCCCACATCTTTGGTGGTGAAGAAAGGATCAAAGATGCGGCTAAGGTATTCCGCTTTTATCCCAGGACCATCATCACTTATTTTACAAATAACATACTCGTTAGAAATGTAGGCCTTAATGGAAATCTTCCCTAGGGATTTTGTTGTAAGGCTCTTTACTGCTTGTATTGCATTAAGTAGAATATTGAGTAGCACTTGCCCAATTTGCCCCTTGTTGCACAGTAAATAGAGTGGACTATCGATTTTTTCGTCGATGTCAGCTACAAATTGTGCTTCATGTTTTACGATTAAGAGTGCTTCCTCGGTAATTTGGGTCAAATCATTATATGCCATTTCATTTTCTGTACCCGTTTTTGCTAAGTTTCGTAAGCTTTGTACTATTTTCGTTACCCGACCGACACCATCCATAGATTCTTGAATTACTGTGGCTAGATCATCAAGTATAAAATCAATCTTCTGTTTTCGCTCAATATCCTCAATAAGGCTCTTTTCTCTAATGAGATCCATAAAATTCATATTTTCATTACTTGCTAGTGTAGTGAAATTTCTGTAAATAACGATTAACCCTCTAATTTTTTGGAGGTAACGGTTCATTGTATCTAGGTTGCTAGAGACAAAACCCATGGGGTTGTTAATTTCATGCGCGATTCCAGCGGCAATTTCCCCAAGGGCTGCAAGTTTCTCTTTTTGGATAAGGTTAAACTGGGTGTCTTTTAGTTGTTGCGTCACCGAGTGGAGTTTGTGATATTGAGAGGTGATGGTATGATTTAATTCTTTTAAGGCCAGTATATGTTTCCGAGCTTTTACAGAAGCGTTCATTCTGGCAATAAACTCTGTGACGTCGATGGGTTTCGTGATAAAGTCATTTGCCCCATTTTCAAAACATGTTTTAAAACTTTCTTTATCCGTCATTCCTGTAAACATTAGAATCTGTATATCATTGTATTCTTCCTTGCTTCTAATCATGTTTAGGATATCAATTCCGGTTATTCTGGGCATAATGATATCCAGTAACACGATATCGATTCGATGTTCTTCTAATTTTGGAAGAACATCTTCTGGTAAACTGCACAAGAAAACATGACTATCTGCGATATTATTCACGATCAATTCTTGAGCAATGATTAGGTTGAATTTTTCATCGTCGACTACGAGTATATTCATGACTACACCTCACTTTTATTATGGGGTGGTAAGATTATTGTAAAGGTCGTTCCCTTTCCTAATTCGCTTTCTACCTGAATCTCACCTGTATGTTTATTTACGATAATGTCGTAAGCAATACTTAGTCCAAGGCCTGTCCCCATACCAACTGGTTTGGTTGTAAAAAATGGTGTAAAGATGTGTTCGAAATTTGTTTTCGGTATACCAATGCCAGTATCTGTTATTTGGCAATAAATCGATTTATTTTTTTCGAAGGTCTTGATGGTGATGACGCCTTGTTGTGAAGTCATTTTTATAGCGTGAACGGCATTTAATATCAGGTTAAGTAAGACTTGATTGATGGAACCACCAGCGACTTTGATAAAAGGAATTGTCCCTAAGTCTTCAACTACTTTTGCAGCGTACTTAATTTCGTTATTTGCAATTGCCAGGGTATCTTTTATGGCTTTATTTAGGTCATAATCTTCAGTTTCCGTGCTAATATTGGTTCTCGCAAATCCCAGAAGACTCTTTACGATTTTCTCTATTCTGCTAAGTCCGGTAATTGATTCGCCAATAATAGCTTCAATATCATCTGATATGATGTCAATCTTATTTCTTTTTCTGGATGCACATATGTTTGCAAGGCATTCTTGGACAATTGGATTATTTTCTGTTTGCAGTGTGGCTTCAAAATTCTGTAATGTTTCCAGAAAAATCTTGATTTTATCTAAATACTTTTTCAAAGTATCCAGATTGCTTTGGGTGAAGCCAAGGGGGTTATTTATTTCATGCGCGATTCCTGCTGACAGTTGCCCAATGCCCGCCATTTTTTCTTGTTGTATCAGCTGGCTTTGTAATATGCGTACTTTATCCATATTTTCGTTATATTCTTGAGAGCTAAGCTCAATGCTGCGTTCCAGGAGGGAGCGAGTTTTATCCTGACTGGTATAGGCCTCATTTACTGATGAAATAAAGGTCCTCATTTCATTGGTTATTTCGACACCATTTAAATGACTTTCAACTTGCCGCTTCAACAGACGGTGTAGAGTATCCATTGTCCTAAACCTCCGCAATTAAAGTGATAGTCATTGTCTGGTTATGTAGCTCACAGATTGCTTCTCTATTAATAGGCGAAATTTCACCATAGGAATAAAAACCAGTAAATGTTGCTTCTGTTCCCAAAATACTTCTTACAGTGTCGATTTCTTCACTTACCAGTTGGTTGAGCACCAATTTTCTGCCGACACAGCTTACTAAGATAGCAAGATTGGCCCTGTTTACCTCAATCGATTCCAGGCTTGTTTGCGCAGCCTGCCGTGAACCTTCAATAAGACTATCACAATTAGCGGTCATTAGTTTGGCATAATGATCCTCAGGTACATCACCAGCAAAGATGAGCGCTTTTTGTAACTCATCGATTCCGAGAATGGTGCGAATGAAAGTATGACTATGATCCTTTGAGCGTACCATAAGAGGAAAGTGTAAACCAGTAGCGGGAAGACCTTCTGCATACTCGCCTAAATATTCCTGATACAAATCAAGGGCGGGTTTGCCATCAAGCTCATATAAGATGTTATTTTTAGACTTTGTAATAAGGCGTTCAATTCCGAAAGGCGACCACCCGCCCACCGAGCCATATCCGAACTTTAGATGTTCACCATAAAATGCAATTGCAGCAATGCAATTTTTCTGGGGATAATTATTGGCAATTACCAATGTCTCTTCAAAACGGTTACCATCCCCTAATAGGCCACCTGACAAAGTAACGCCAGTAGGAAGATGCTTTGTTAAGCCATGGACAAGTTTGCTGCCATTAACATTGATTCCCTCTGACACAATAAAAACATGTTGTAAGCCCTCACCAGAAAATTTTGCAACTAAATCGGCAGTATTTTCAAAATATTTATCATCTTCAATAGCAACGGAAGCAAACCGTACTTCGGACTTTTCCAGATAAACTGCTGTAGCAGACAATGTATTTTCAATTGCGATATTATTGTAGATTTCTCCGGAGGTTGTTCCGCCAATTAGATAAGCGTTGGGATACAAAGATCTTAATTCATCATAAATTTGATTGTCTAATAAAAGTTCTTTTGCACCAAAGACTAAGACAAATTGGGCTTTGCCTTTTAAATGATTAGTTTCGCCATTCAGCCGAATTCCTGAACTATCATAGAGCAATTGTTCAATTTGCATGATGTCTTCCTCCCCAAAAATACTACGACATTTAGAATACATCTGTACCAATTCGATATTATGTTGTACGTTCCTGCATAACAATATAAAAAGTTACTTTTATATATAAAAGTCAATGGAATGTAAAAGAGGATACTTAAAAAAAATGTCGAAATTCTGAATACAAGTAATGAGATTGTTTAACACTCTACGATGTTAGAATAGTAATTTAAATGGGAAAATGGTTGCCGGCTATTGAGTTTTAGCGATAATCTAGAGGGAGTACCTCGCAGGGAGTGATCAAATGAGTCAAATCAAAGTATTGTTCGTTGATGATGAAATAAATGTATTAAGTGCAATCCGAAGGGCTGTTATGGACGAAGACTATACAGCTTTTTTTGTAGGCAGTGCCGCTGAAGCACTGGGAGTCATGGAGGAGCATGAGATTAGTGTTATCGTAACAGACATGCGTATGCCCGTTATGGATGGGTTAACGTTATTAAAGATTGTAAAGGAAAAATACCCTAAAACAGTGCGGGTAGTTTTGTCTGGATTTACTCAATTATCTCAAATGCTTGTTACGATTAATCAAGGGGAAATTTTTAAATTTGTTACTAAGCCTTGGACAACAGAACAAGAGTTACTTCCTGTTATTAAGCAATCTGTTGATTACTACAACCTTCAAATCGAAAGGGAGACTTTACGAGAAAATTTGGCTAAGAGAAATCTTGCGTACCAAAATGTGTTTCGAACGATAGAGCAAAAAAAGGTGCAGGAGAAAGAAGAACTACATAACTTGTACAAAATTAGTGGGTTACTCTTTTCTTTTTGGCGGAAAAATCTCGGACTTCTCGCTGCTGGACCGATAAAGAATGCATCCTCAACGAATGAAGTGGTTGATATCGTGGAGGAAATTTATTTAACTTATTTGAGTCAATTACCTACCGTAGTCGATAGTAGGACTTCTTCCAACTTAATGAACGATATTATTAAACAGTGTGATGAGCGTTTGCTGATTAATAATATCTCAAATACTAATTATAAAATCCAAGGCAATCATAACTATTTATTAATGGTGTTTAAAATATTAGTTCATACTGTGGGAGAAGAATGCAATAAAGTAAGTTGTGATTTGGATCAACACAAAGGATTGCCAGGTATGCTAGAATTGACTTTTGATTTGAAAATAAAACAGGATAAGCTGAGTGGTAGTGATGTGAATCGATTGAAAATAGGTTGTGTACTATTAAATAAAATGGGTAGTTTTTACAACATGAGTGTTTTGCCACAATATGAAGGTGATGAACTAAATAGTATTCGTGTGAGTTGGAAGGTAAGTGATGTGAATGGATAAATAGCATAGTACAGAAAAGGTCGAAGTTAGCCTAGTATCTAGGGGGGCTTTATATGGAAAAAAATATTGTTTTGTTTGTAGATGATGAGGATAATATTTTGCATTCGATTAAGCGTGCAGTGCTTACTGAAGATTTTACAGCAGTATTTGCTAATAGTGCTATAGAAGCTTTAACTTTGATGGAAAAACATGAGGTTAGTGTTCTTATTACCGATATGATGATGCCTCAAATGGATGGACTGTCGCTACTTAAAGAGGTGAAAATACGATATCCAATGGTCAGTCGGATAGCTCTATCTGGTCATACTCAATTATCACAAGTACTTGCAGCTGTTAATCAAGGTGATATTTTTAGATTTATAACTAAGCCCTGGGATCTAGAAGCTGATCTATTGCCTGGCGTCTGGCAAGGTATTGAATATTATAACTTACGCCGTGATAAGAAAAAATTGGAAAAATCATTACAACAAAGAAATACTGCCTATAAGAATATGCTACGAACAATGGAAGAAAAGTTTTCCAATAAAAAAGGGAATTTAGACTACCTGAAAAAGTTTTTGTTTATCATCATAACCGATTTGGAAAATCAGTTTGTAAACAAAAATGTCGAAATTAATTGTAATGGGTTACTAAAATTGCAACTGATTCGGGAAATAGCTAATAGCTATTTTCAAACTATACCGATAGCTCTAGAGGGGTTTGTGTTGCAAGATATTGTTGAGCAGTTACATCAGTACCTGGCACAAAATGATAATAACAAGAGATATCATATTAAAATAGATAATCCTGACATAAAATGCTGCGGTAATTATAAATTGTTGATTATGATTTTACTTACTATTACCAAAATTATGTGTCGATTGGGAGGAAATCAAAAATTTAAACACTTAATTACGTCCCAGGTATATCAGGATAAAGGTGTTGTCCGGATTAGTAATGTTGTAGAATTTGGTTATGTAGACGGAGCTAAGGTGTTAATTGATGGGGAAGAACTGTTATCCCACGCTAATTTAGAATTTTATACAGGGCTATTGGCACAACTAGGACAGCCTTCTGAAGTTGATGTAGCATATACCTATATTAACCAGAATACATCATTGATTGCTATTTCTGCAGAATTTATCATTGAATAAATAGAAATGTTACTGTATATTACTTTCTCAAACAATTGACACTTACCCTTCAAGCGGTGTCAATTGTTTTTTTATTTTTAGAAAAGTATGAAATTAACTTGAAATAGCATTGTTTACCTGATATATTTAATTTAAATAGTTAAAAACAAGTAAACAAATGTTTTTGTTTACTTGTTCTCTCTAACAATAACGGTGTTTAATTACTGCACGTGCCTTGATTACAACGAAGGGAAGGATAGTTAATATGGCAACCATTAGAGAAATTGCTCATGAAGCTAAGGTGTCGATTGGCATTGTATCGCGCATTTTAAATCAAGATGCGTCACTTTCCATCAAAGAAGACACGCGTAGTAGAGTGCTTGACGTCATTAAGCGAGTTAACTATCGACCTCGGCAACGCAGTATGAGTAAAAAAAATACACAAGTGGCAACGGTCAAAAATATTGTCCTACTTCTGACAATTCCTCAACAAGAGGAATTTAATGATCCTTATTATAGTGGAATTCGCGAAGGAATTGAAGATCAGGCCATGGTTTCCGGTTTGAATATTTCTAAGATCGTTAAAGCAAACCTTGGGCATATTGATATTGGCCCGATGGAGTTAGATGGATTAATTGTGGTAGGAAATATTGACTATGATGATGTAAGGAATGTCTTTCCTAATTTAGATGCAATTGTTTTTGTAGATAGGGTGCCGCAACAAAGTAATGTTGATGCGGTGGTTTCTGACTTAGGTAAAGGGATGCATAATGTATTAGACTATTTGTTTACCCTTGGTCATCAGACGATTGGTTATATTGGTGGACGAGAATGCTTTTGTACAATTAACTCTGCTGATCAACCGATGGAATGCGAGGAAGCAAGGTTGATGACCTACAAAAAAGTAATGCAGGAAAAGGATTTATTGGATTGTAATAATATTGCTATTGCTGATTGGACCTCAGCGGGAGGGTATGAGGTGATGAAAAAGATAATTGAAAGGGGAGGATTACCGAGTGCTATTGTTATTGGTAATGACTTGATGTCCATTGGTGTATTGCGCGCTCTCTATGAAGCCAATATCCGGGTTCCTCTTGATGTAGCCATCGTTAGCTTTGATGATACAGCTGCCGCCGCTTATTTGCACCCGCCACTGACCAGCGTTAAACTATATACGGAAGAAATGGGGCGGAGAGCGGTGCTGATGTTAGTAGAACGTATGCAGGGCAGAAAACTTCCCCTCAGAGTGGTAATTCCTAGTAAACTTATTGTGCGGGAGAGTTGCGGGGGGAAGCCCGATGAACATTGTGAATATATTCTATAATGTGTTGGAAAGAATTCTGTTTCCAATTGATTCAGTAAATGACGAGAATCAATTACATAGGAGAATCGTAAAAAAATCCAGGACTGTAGAGGGAGGCAATTATGATAAACATTCAAGAATGTGAAGAGGTTTTTAAACAAAAGTTTGCCCATAGCGACTATCGACTGTTTTTTGCACCAGGTAGGATCAATTTGATTGGTGAACATACCGACTACAATGGTGGCCACGTATTTCCCTGCGCCATTACCTTTGGCACCTATGCCCTTGCCAGAAAAAATAATGACAACATGGTGCGGGTATATTCTATGAATTTTGCTGATAAAGGGCTGATCCAATTTCCTCTCACAGAGTTAGATTATAGGCAAGAAGATGACTGGGCTAATTATCCCAAAGGAATGTTACGCTATTTAATTGAAGCTGGCTATTCCATCACTACGGGGTTGGATATTTTGTTTTACGGGAACATTCCCAACGGAGCAGGCTTATCTTCATCAGCCTCGATTGAACTGGTAACTGGGGTAGTAGTAGAAACCTTATTTGGGTTGTCCATGGATCGTATTGACTTAGTGAAAATTGGTAAGAAGGTAGAAAATAACTTTATTGGTGTGAATAGTGGTATTATGGACCAATTTGCCATTGGTATGGGGAAAAAAGATCATGGTATTCTACTGGATTGTCAAACCTTAGCGTATTCTTATGCCCCCATTATCTTGAAAGAACATCACATTATTATTATGAATACCAACAAACGCCGGGAATTGGTAGATTCTAAATATAATGAACGCCGTAGCCAATGTGAAGAAGCTCTTGCCACTTTGCAAAGCAAACTTTCCATTCAATCTCTAGGTGAACTTACCAATGAAACTTTTGATCAGCACAAGCATATGATTGAGAGTGCAGTTTTGCAAAAACGGGCCAAACATGCCGTATATGAAAATTCACGGACAGTAGCAGCATTAGCGGCATTACAACAAGGAAAGTTAGTGGAATTCGGAAAGCTAATGAATGAGTCTCATGCTTCTCTACGTGATGATTATGAAGTAACCGGAATTGAGCTTGATACCTTGGTAGAATCGGCTTGGCAGCAACCGGGCGTAATGGGCGCCCGTATGACGGGGGCGGGGTTTGGTGGCTGTGCCATTGCCATTGTCGAAAAAGAGCAGACCGATCGTTTCATTGCAGCGGTGGGAAAGAACTATCACAACAAAATTGGTTATGAAGCAATCTTTTATATTGCCAATATTGGTGACGGAGCGACAGAAATAACAAGGGAGGTTATTAAATGAGCATTTTAGTATTAGGTGGCGCTGGTTATATTGGTTCTCATGCAGTGCATCAGTTAATTGATCAAGGTTATGAGGTCGTCGTAATTGATAACTTACAAACCGGTCACAGGGAAGCCTTGCATTCACAAGCTACTTTTTATCAAGGGGACATTCGAGATAAAGATTTTTTAAGAGGGGTATTCGGCAAAGAAAAGATTGAAGCCGTAATGCATTTTGCCGCTAATTCGATTGTGGGCGAGTCCATGACCAATCCGATCAAGTATTTTGATAATAATGTGTATGGCACACAAGTTTTATTAGAAGTCATGAATGAGTTTACTATCAAAAGCATTGTGTTTTCTTCTACAGCGGCTACCTATGGTGAGCCAAAACAAGTACCGATTACCGAAGAAATGCCGACCAATCCCACGAATGCCTATGGGGAAACAAAATTGACGATGGAAAAATTAATGAAATGGTGCGATACTGCATATGGTATGAAATTCGTCGCATTGCGCTATTTTAATGTAGCAGGGGCGCGGGCAGGCGGCGCTATTGGGGAAGATCATGCGCCAGAAACTCATTTAATCCCCTTAGTATTACAGGTTGCTTTAGGTAAGCGGGACTATATTACGGTGTTTGGCGAAGACTATAATACTCCCGATGGCACTTGTATTCGTGATTATATTCATGTGGAGGATTTAATTGAAGCCCATATTTTAGCAATGAATTACTTGCTAAAACACCGGCAAAGTAATATTTTTAATCTAGGAAGTAGCCAAGGTTTTTCCGTGAAAGAAATTATCGAAACTGCTAGAGCCGTAACTGGACATGATATTCCAGCCCAAATGGGTGAACGACGTGCCGGTGACCCTAGTACACTGATTGCATCATCAGAAAAAGCGCAGAAAATCTTAGGGTGGCGGCCAACGCGCACCTCTATTGAACAGATTATTACGGATGCTTGGCAGTGGCATCAGCATCATTCCAATGGTTACAAGGGATGAACAAGGGGGCAGAAGCATGACGATATCGCAAATTATTCAGCAAATCATTGATTGTGCTCTAACATTGAACTTTATCGAAGTAGCAGATGAAATATACGTACGTAATCAGATCATGTACCTACTAGATGTTCATGATTTTACAGTAGGGGAAGGTTGCAAAAGTGAGGTTACGATACCTGATTTACTGGAAAAATTAGTGGACTATGCTTGCAGCCAGGGAGTCATTGCAGATTTATTTGATGAAAAAGAGAGATTAGCATGTAATATCGTCAATTGCTTTATGCCCAAGCCGTCGGCGGTGAATCAGCTTTTCTATGAGAAATATCAGAGGGATCCTAAAGCTGCAACGGACTATTTCTATGAATTAAGCAAAAACAATAACTATATCCAAACTAAGCAGATTGCTAAAAACATTAATTATCAAGCGGCCACAGACTATGGGCAGCTAGACATTACCATTAATTTGTCTAAACCAGAGAAAAACCCCAAGGACATTATGCGAGAAAAGGGTGTAAAAAGTACTCACTACCCCAAATGTTTACTGTGTGTTGAAAATGAAGGTTATGCTGGTAGAATTGGGCATCCGGCACGGGCTAATCATCGTCTGATTGGGCTGAAGTTAGTGGGAGAACCTTGGTATTTACAATATTCTCCCTATGTCTACTATAATGAGCATTGCATTGTACTTTCTCAAGAACATCGTGATATGAAAATTGATCGGCAAAGTTTCTTACGTTTGTTAGCTTTTGTGGAAAAATTCCCCCATTATTTTGTTGGTTCTAATGCAGATTTGCCTATTGTAGGTGGATCTATTTTATCCCATGATCATTATCAAGGTGGTCGTTATGAATTTGCCATGGCAAAAGCCGCAGAGGAATACCAATTTACACTGTCTCAATTCCCGGACTTGCAGTGTTCCATTGTGAAGTGGCCCATGTCAGTTATCCGCTTAAAAAATAAGGAGCCAGAAACCCTAGTGGCAGCGGCAGACTATATTTTAAACTTTTGGCGACAGTATAGCGATCAAGAGGTGGACATCGTTGCCTATACAGGAGAAACACCTCATAATACCGTTACGCCCATCGCGCGCCAGCGAAAGGGCTTGTTGGAATTAGATATTGTGCTGCGGAATAATCGTACTAGTGAGGAACATTCCTTAGGGATTTTCCATCCTCATCAAGATGTGCAGCATATTAAAAAAGAAAATATTGGTTTAATTGAGGTTATGGGGTTGGCCGTTTTACCAGCAAGGCTGATTACCGAATTACAAGAAGTAGAAAAATATGTGCTAGGTGTAGACCACGATGTTGCTGTGTATCATAAACCATGGGCAGAAGAATTAAAGGGAAAATATTACGGTAAGGTGCAACCACAAAATATCGGAGACATAATCAAGCAAGAAACAGCAATAAAATTTTTACGCGTTCTAGAAGATGCTGGTGTGTTCAAACGTAATGTTCAGGGCAAGGCGGCATTTAAACAATTTATACAAGTTTTGCAGGGAAAATCAGAGTGTTAACATCAGTGCATATCTATATAGGACAACCTAAAAGGCATTACTTAAAAAGCAAATTTCTTCAACACAACCAATTGGATTATATAATATAAAGATATAAAATAATAAAAAAGTGGTATAAATAGCAATCCAAGGCTAAATTTATACTGCTTTTTCGCTATTAATTTTCAATTTTATTTAACGGTAATGTTTTTTTGAATTTTCTGAAGGTAACCCAATTTTCATTGACAAAGTTAGATGATTTAACTATGCTTTATATAAAATAGGATGGCTAGTTAACAGGAACTGAACCTCTATCGAGAATGTGAACTTTTGTGAAATGGGGGAAATGCATGAGAAGGGTAGGGCTAGACTTTTTGCAGGGAAATGAGCTGTTGGCTAGAGCGATATTTGATAAAGAAGGGCGAGTTTTGCTTAGGGAAGGGATCGTTCTCAAAATAACATTTATTAAAAAACTGCAAGGTTTAGGCATTACACAGGTATATATTTATGATGAAATTTCCCAAGAAATCGAGATTAATGACGTTGTCTCCGAGGAAACGCGGCAGGGGTGTAAAAAAGCAATTGCCACAACAATGCAACAATTTATTCGGAGTGAAGATGTCTCACTGCAAGGAATTACAACTTCTGCGCAGAAAGTAATAGATGATATTTTAACACAAAAAGAAGTAATGGTTAATTTAGTAGATATTAGGTCCAAGGAAGATGTGCTATTTTCTCATAGTGTGAATGTTTGTATATTGGCGGTAATGACTGGCGTAAACATGGGGTATAACATGGCTAATCTTAAGGAACTGGCTATGGGTGCTCTTTTACATGATATTGGCATGGTGGAAATTATGAAAGAAACCATCCGCGGCACAGGAAAATTGGAAGTGGATAAAGAAAGATACAAGGAACATCCGAAGCGTGGATATGACATCTTGAATAAACAAGCTATCAGTTCCTTTACAAAAGTAATTGCCTTGAATCATCATGAACAATGCGATGGAGCAGGTTTTCCCCTTGGTTTAAAATTTACGGAAATTCATGAAATGGTTCGAATTGTATCCATATGCAGTGCTTTTGATGACATAATGTATGATACAAAATATCTATATGATGTGCCCGCTTATCATGCCATTGAATTTTTAGAGGCATCAACTAATATCTTTGATGCCAATATTGTACAAAAATTTGTTGCCAATGTTTGTATGTATTCTTCCGGTAGTCGAGTGAAACTAAGCAACGGTGAAATGGGCATTGTGGTCAAACAAAATAAAGGGTTTTCTTCAAGGCCTGTTGTCAGGTTTTTGGGGAATGAAAAAAAAGCAGACATTGATCTCTCAAAAAATCTGACTGTTTTCATTGAAGAAATATATGAGAATTAGGTGGTGCCAAAATCATGCGGATAGATAGTCGCGATGGGAAAAAAAGCGTCATTCCAATCGGTACAAAGGTAATTATGGATTATCAAATTTTGCTAAGTGAAGTATTGGCAGGCTTTATTCAGGGATTGCAAGGGACAGATGAACCGATCCGTAAGGGATTCGAACGTATTGGTAAATACCTTGGTGTTGATCGGATTGGTCTAATACTATTTTCTGCGGACGGTTTTATTGCAAGCGAGACTGTTTATTGGAATAGTGAAAAATGGATTTATGATGATAGTGCAGAATTTCATTTCCTAACGGAGTTTCCCTGGTTGATGAGGCAACTTCGGGGGGGACAAATGGTAATGATTGAAAATTTTAATGAATTTCCTAGTAGCGCCTTTAGTGAAAAAGAATATCTTGAGAATTATGGTATACGAACGTTTGTGGCAAGACCATTGACCAATGGAAAAAATAGTAAGGTAGTAGGATTTTGGCATTTAGATGCCACGGCAGACAAAAATAATTTGGATGATACCAAGTTAGAGTTGTTGTCTAATTTGGAAGAGGCACTAGCGATCATTTTGCAAGTGAAGGTAGATATAATTAAAACAAAAGCCACGATTGTGGAAAAGGATATATTGCTGAATAATACGGATATACAGATGTGGTACATGTTGAATCCTGCTATTTATGGTTCGGTCAATAAAGCTCATGCTAGTTTCTTTGGAAAAACCTGCGAAGAGATGATACTGGCTGAAATTCATTCTGTATTTGAGATGCAGGTAGCGAATGAAGTAGCCGAAATTACTTTGAAAGTCTTTGAAAAAAAGAGTCAGATTAGCAGGGAAATATCGATGATGAATTTGCAAAATGAGGAAAGGATATTCGTGATATCTTGGAATCCAATACTTGATGACAAGCATGAAGTATTGCATGTTATCTGCTCGGCTCATGATATAACAGATCTAAAGAAGACCCAAAAACTGTTAGCCGCAAACAGAGAACTTGCTACTTTGAATGAGAAGTTCATAGTAATAAATACAGAGCTCGTAGTGACGAATGATAAACTTCTACATATCAATAAGGAGTTAGAGAAGGAGATTATTGAGCGTAAGCTAGTTGAGGAACGGTTGGAAAAGGCGTACAATGAGCTCAAGAATGCCCAAATTCAGATTGTTCAGCAAGAAAAAATGGCGTCAATTGGGCAGTTAGCTGCTGGGGTAGCCCATGAGATCAATAATCCGATGGGGTTCATTATTAGTAATTTATCCTCGTTAAAAGGATACACCGATAAAATTATTGCATTTCTGAAAGAGCAAGATGAAACAGTAATAGAATTATCTAAGGTATGTGGGGAGAAAATTGACAATCAAATGATGACCGCGTTATTTCAGAAGCTGCAAGTGGCAAAGCGCTCCCAGAAAATTGACTATATTATGGGGGATACAAAGGATCTTATTAAAGAAACCCAGGAGGGCGCAGAACGGGTAAAAAAAATTGTACAAGATTTAAAAGGCTTTGCCAGGGTGACAATTGATGATACTATGAATAGCGATATTAATGCTGGACTAGAAAGCACCATCAATATCATCTGGAATGAGCTAAAGTATAAGACAACGTTGGAAAAAGATTTTGGCGTTATTCCGTTGGTTAAATGTAATCTGGGGCAGTTGAATCAGGTTTTTATGAATATTTTATTAAATGCAGTGCAGGCGATTGATACACGAGGTGAGATACGCATCAAAACTTGGACTGAAGATAATAACATCTTTGTATCGATCGCGGATACGGGGTGCGGGATGTCTTCTGAAGTGGTCAACAGGATTTTTGAGCCATTTTTTACTACAAAAGAAGTGGGTAAAGGAACAGGGCTGGGGTTGAGTGTCAGTTATGAGATCATCAAGAAACATGGTGGAGAAATTAAGGTGGACAGCAAGCCCAAGGAGGGAACTACTTTTACGGTGAAAATTCCTGTTGAGGAGAATGCATTTTAAATCATGGTTTAGAAATGAATCGGTTTTATCATATCTATCAGGCATCAGTGGCAGTGATGCAGATTCTAAAAAGCAGGCAAGCTTACAGCAATGTAAGCTTTTTTTGTTATGCTTAAATTTAATGGTTGTTGATAAAATGCATATTGATAAAAAATACATATTACACACATATATATAAATAACATGAAATGTAATATAATACTGTAAAGGCGAGTAGGCCAGGGGAGGAGTTTAATGTGAAAATTTTAGGATCAGATGTAATTATTGAAAGTCTGAAACAAGAAGGGGTGGAGGTTGTCTTTGGTTATCCTGGAGGGGCTGTATTGCCTCTTTATGATGCTTTATATAGAGCAGATTTTCCACATATTTTAGCGCGTCATGAGCAAGGTGCGATACATGCTGCCGACGGATATGCAAGGGCTACAGGCCAAGTCGGTGTCTGCATTGCAACATCAGGGCCGGGGGCAACAAATTTAATTACGGGCCTAGCTACCGCCTATATGGATTCTGTTCCGCTTGTGGCGATCACTGGGCAAGTGGGGGTAGCGCTCATTGGGAAGGATTCTTTTCAGGAAGCAGATATCAGGGGCATTACAACACCGATTACCAAGCACAATTATCTGGTCAAACAGATAAAAGATTTACCGAGAGTGCTAAAAGAAGCCTTTTATATTGCGACAAGTGGCAGGCCTGGTCCTGTAGTGATTGATATTTCTAAAGATGTATTTAATGATGAAATTGATTATGAGTATCCAGCAGAGGTAAAACTTAGAGGGTATTCCCCTGTGTTTGATGGTGATGAAACCAAAATTGAATTGGTGATAGAAAAAATGCAACAAGCGAAAAGAGCCTTAATTTTTGTGGGAGGAGGAGTGAACATTTCTGAGACTTCCCCAGTGCTGCGTCAATTGGTCCAATTAACAGGATGCCCAGTTGTATCCAGCTTGATGGGATTAGGCTGTATCCCTAGCTGTGATGCTCAACAGTTGGGAATGGTTGGTATGCATGGTACATATGCCGCTAATATGGCAATCATGGAGTGTGATCTACTACTAGGGATCGGCGTTCGTTTTGATGATCGTGTTACAGGACTGGTTAAGGACTTTGCTCCTCACGCACAAATTATACATTTTGATATTGATCCTGCGGAAATTAATAAAAATATTATTGCTGATATACGGGTGGTTGGGGACTTGCAATGGTCGTTGCCACTGTTATATGAAAAAGCAATAGCGTGTAGTTCTCAAGAGTGGCGGATGCAGTTTAATGGATGGCTTACAACCGTGCAGGAATGGAAAAATCAAAATCCGTTAACCTATCACGGGAGTGAAGAGGCAATTATGCCCCAGTCCGTGATTGAGACGATGAATGAGCTTACCCATGGCGAAGCTATTATCGTAACCGATGTGGGACAGCATCAAATGTGGGCGGCCCAATACTATCACTTCACGAATCAACGATCTCTCTTGACTTCAGGGGGGCTCGGTACAATGGGATATGGACTGCCCGCAGCCATCGGCGCACAGCTAGGGATGCCAGACAAAACAGTAATTTTGTTTACTGGTGATGGTAGTATTATGATGAATTGCCAGGAGATGGCGACCGCGGCTAATAATGAGGTGGCCGTAAAAATCATTGTGATGAATAATCAAGTCCTTGGTATGGTCAACCAGTGGCAACGGATGTTCTATGAAGGACGATATTCTCATACTTGTCTAAAAGGACGTACTGACTTTGTAAAACTTGCAGAAGCGATGGGCGTTACTGGTCTGAGGGTAACAAAACCTAGTGAGCTTACAGCAATATTGGCGGAAGCGTTACGGATTAAGGGACCGGTACTGATAGATGTATGGATACCTGCGGGTGAGGATGTGTTACCCATGGTTCCAGCAAATTGTCGTTTAGACCAAATGGTTTTGGGAGGGTGCTAATACATGAAATATACATTAGCGGTGTTAGTTGAAAATAAACCTGGCGTACTGACTCACATATCAGGGCTAATTAGTCGTAGAAATTACAATATTGAAAGTATTGCGGCTAGCTATACGGAGGAGGTAGATACCACTAGAATTACGATTGATGTGGAAGTGGATGATGAAATACAACTAGAGCAGGTTGTGAATCAATTATCCAAATTAATTGACGTGATCAAAATTATCAACCTTACTCATGTTGATTCTATCCATCGAGATTTGGCATTGATTAAAGTCAAAGCCAGCCCAGATACTCGTTCGGATATTGTAGACATTGTGGAAATTTTTCGCGCTAAAATTGTGGATGTAAATCGGCAAACCATGGTCATCGAACTCACTGGTGAGGAGAGTAAAATTGATGCGCTATGTGAAGTATTAATGGATTATGGTATAATAGAAATTGTCCGCACTGGGAAAATTGCCTTGTCGCGGGGACCTATTGCAGCTAAAAACATGTAGTTTTACATAACGATTAATGAATGGGCATAATATTGCTAAATAAAGACACGGAGGAGTATGATAATATGAAATTTAAGTTTGTTCACAATAACTTAAATGTAGCAAACATTAAGCAAAGTGTAGAATTCTATCAAGAGGCACTACAATTAGTGGAAGTACGCCGCATGGAGAAGTCTGATTTCACCTTGGTTTTTCTTGGGGATGGGATTACTGCTCACAAATTAGAACTTACCTGGTTGAAGGGCCGCACGGAGCCATACAGTTTAGGAGATAATGAGGTTCATTTAGCTTTTAATGTGGATGACTTTGATGCTGCCTATGAATTGCACAAAAAAATGGGGTGCATCTGTTATCAAAACAAAGATATGGGCATTTATTTTATTTCAGATCCCGATGGATATTGGATTGAGATCTTACCAGAACCTAGAGGATAGCTTAGTGGGGGCAACTAATAAAAAGGTTTTCATTCTTACATGATTGTTGTGTAAGGATGAAAACCTTTTTACTATGCCAACAGGTAGAAATTTTAAAATGGGGGCATATCATATTTTTCGTATCCAAGTAGATGATTTAAGTAAGTGAAAAAACTGAAATAATGCACTATTGTGAAAATAATGTATTTATTTTGCGATTGGATAATATATAATTGAATAAAAGGTCTAATAAATGGATAAAGTAGATATTTTTTCTTATAAGGAGTTGATAATTCTATATCGATTCTCTTTTGGAGGTAGTGGCAGAGGTTAGCTTCCGTTTGCGTTTTTCTGTCGCTAAAAAATATCTTGAGATTAGGTGAATGATTTTGAATAGAGCAATTATTTGCCGCCTGTAATTAAAGGATTTTTGTTATAAAATGGCGAATAAAGGAATCATATGTAAAAAAAGTATATATTGCGATGGAATGAGGGGAGAAAAACATAGTATGAAATTAAAGCAGAAATTTTTAGTAATGGTATCGATTACTAGTGTCGTTTTAGTAGTTGTAGCAACAATGGGATATTTTTATGCAAAGGATCAAGTGACTGAAAATATACAAACTGAAATGTATTCTGTTGTTAATACTCATTCAAATCAATTAGATAGCTGGTTATTAGTAGAGGCGAAAACGGCGGCAGTAGCAGCGCAAGATATTGAAACGGTGGTAGGCGATGATAAGCCGATTCCCCTTTCCTTTATGCAAATTTATAAACCAGATTCTAATTTGATGGATTTATATGTGGGGTTAGAAGATGGTGTATTTGTTGAGGGTGCAGAGACTACTCTTCCGCCAGGATATGATGCTCGCAAACGTGGCTGGTATATGAAAGCCAAAGAAAAGAATACATCTATCTTTACCGATGCTTATATTGATGCATTTACAAAAAAATATATTGTTACAGCGGCTACGCCAGTGAAAAATAAAGCAGGTAATTTAAAAGGTGTTGTTGGAATTGATATATCTTTAGGTATTTTAAGTGAACGGATCAAAGACGTTAGTTATAAGGGGAAAGGGACAGGCTTTATTTTTGATCAAAATGGTATTATATTAGCTAATACGGATGCAACACAGGTATCCACCAATATAAATGATAATGCTGTATTTAAAAGTTTTGCCAAAGAATTGGTCACTAAAGATCATGGTATGCAGACTTATGAGGATAATGGTGTATCGAAAATATTAATTTACACCAAAATGCCTTCGACGGGATGGTTCATGGCAATTACTGTTGATGAAAAGGATGTATATGGTCAGGTTACTGCTCTTGGCTATAAGTTTGGTCTAATTACCTTGTTCGGTATATTAATTTCCATTGCAGTTAGTTGGGTATTGGTTAGTAAAATAACCAGTAATGTAGGAATTTTGACTGAGCAGGCCAAAAGGGTAGCAAGGGGCGACCTGAAGGTTGCAGAGATACGAATTGAGTCTAGTGATGAAATTGGCGAATTAGCAATCGCAATCTCTCACATGGCTGGAAATTTGCGTGGACTTATTCACGATATTGCCCAGACGTCAGAGCAAGTAGCAGCATCTTCTGAAGAACTTACGGCTGGTGCCGAGCAATCAGCTCATGCTTCCATTCAAGTGAGTACTTCCATAGCCCAGGTAGCTGATGGCACAGGAAAACAATTGCAAGCGATTAGTGATACTTCTGTGGCAGTCGAAGACATGTATAAAAGCATCCAGCTGGTTGTCGGCAATGCGCAAACCGTAGCATCAACGGCTGAAAAGACAGCGAGTGCCGCAGGAGAAGGTAGTAAGGCGGTTGTTCTTGCGGTTAATCAAATGAATGTGATTGAAAGGACGGTATCTAGTTCTGCCGAAGTAGTATCCAAGCTTGGTGAACGTTCTAAGAAAATTGGGCAAATTGTGGATGCGATTTCCAGCATTGCTGGACAAACTAATTTGCTGGCGCTGAATGCTGCTATTGAGGCTGCGCGGGCTGGTGAACAAGGACGTGGCTTTGCAGTGGTAGCAGAAGAAGTACGCAAATTAGCAGAACAATCACAGCACGCTGCGAAACAAATTGCCGAAATGATTAATGAAATTCAGGTTGATACTGCGACAGCAGTAGCGGCGATGAATAACGGTACACGAGAAGTAAATATTGGTGGCGAAGTTGTCAATAAAGCTGGTAAATCCTTTGGACAAATTGAAGGTTTGGTGGAACAAGTATCAAAGCAGGTTAGTGAGATCACAAGTTCTATCCAAACCATGAATATCGGTAGTCAGAAAATTGTTACTGCCGTGCAAGAAATTGACAGAGTTACACGAGTTGCTTCTAGTGAGACACTGAGTATTTCCGCAGCTACTCAGGAACAAACCGCTTCTATGGAAGAAATTGCTTCCTCTAGTCATGCGTTAGCTAATATGGCAGAGGAATTGCAAAAATCCATTAATAAATTTTCTCTTTAATATCCCTTGCTCTTATAGTAATGATAAGATTGTACAACGTAATATCTTTAATGCAATTTATATAGTATTTTATGAATCAGGAAAGGAATAATACATATTATGAAGTTAAAAGCGCAATTTTTAGCCATGGTTTCGATTACAAGTGCCATTTTACTAGTCGTTGCAGGGATTGGGTATTTCTATGCTAAGGATCAAGTAAAAACAAATATTAGAACAGAGATGGATGCGGTTGCCAATACTCATGCAAGTGAGTTAGATAGTTGGTTATTAATTAAGGCACAAACGGCAGTGATGACAGCGCTAGACATTCAAGATGTAATTGGTGATAATGAAATACCAGTGTCGTTTATGCAAAGTTTTAAAACAGATCCTAGCTTGCTTGATTTGTATGTAGGGGCGGAAGATGGGAAAATCATTCATGGGGCAGAGGGGGATTTTCCACCTGGTTATGACCCTCGTACACGAGGATGGTATAAGAAAGCGAAAGAACAAAACAAATTAATATTTACAGATGCCTATGTGGATGCCATTACTAAAAAATTTGTTATTACTATCGCGAATCCTTTGAAAAGTAAGAACGGTACTTTTAAAGGTGTTGTTGGTATTGATGTATTATTAGATATTTTAAATGAAAAAATTAAAGATGTTAGCCTAAATGGTAAAGGGCATGGATTTATTGTTGACCAAAATGGTGTTGTGTTAGCTCACCCCGATGCAACTCTGATTTCGACTAATATTAATGATAATGCTGCATTAAAAGCAATTGCGCCGAACATGTTATCGAAGGATAGTGGTATGGAGCAATATGAGATTAACGGCGTATCACAATTGATGGTTTATAAGAAAATGCCATCAACGGGCTGGCGATTAGCCATTGCAGTGAATGAAGCAGAGGTATATAGTCAGCTTGATTCTCTATTCTATCGAGTCGGTATCATCACTTTACTTGGAATCTTAATTTCTGCGGCTATTAGTTGGGCAGTTGCAAGGAGAATCACAGGGAATGTTGTTCTATTGACTGAAGAGGCACAGAAATTAGCCAGTGGAAATTTGAAAGCTACTAATATACAGATTAATTCTAAAGATGAAATTGGTGATCTAGGGGGAGCCATTATGAAGATGGCTGAGAACTTACGCAGTCTGATTCAAGACATTGCAAAAACCTCAGAACAGGTGGCGGCATCATCAGAAGAATTAACAGCCAGTGCTGAGCAATCAGCTCATGCGTCGATTCAAGTGTCTACTTCTGTAAATGAAGTAGCACATGGCACTGAAAAACAATTGAAGGCAGTAGATGATACTTCCATTGCAGTGGAAGAAATGCGTAGCAATATTGAACGCGTGGTCGCCAATGCACAAACCATGGCGGCAACCTCAGAAAAAACAGCAAGTGCGGCAGGGGAAGGTAGTAAGGCGGTTATTACAGCTGTTAATCAAATGAATGTGATTGAAAAGACCGTTTCTAGCTCGGCTGAAGTGGTATCCAAGCTTGGTGAACGCTCGAAAAAGATTGGACAGATCGTAGATGCCATTTCTGGTATTGCGGGGCAAACTAATTTATTAGCGTTGAATGCAGCAATCGAAGCCGCGAGGGCCGGTGAACAAGGTCGAGGCTTTGCGGTTGTAGCAGAAGAAGTTCGTAAGTTGGCAGAGCAATCACAGCATGCGGCAAAACAAATTGCAGAAATGATTAATGAAATTCAAGTGGATACAGCAACGGCAGTAGCAGCCATGAATAACGGCACGCGGGAAGTGAATATTGGTGGTGAAGTTGTTAATAGGGCAGGTCAGTCCTTTAAACAAATCGAAGTATTGATTGCACAAGTGTCGACCCAAGTGAATGAGATTACTAGTTCCATTCAACAAATGAATACTAGTAGTCAAAAAATTGATGTTGCTGTACAGGATATTGATGGAATTACAAAGATTGCTGCTGGTGAAACCCAAAGCATATCAGCAGCTACTGAAGAACAAACAGCATCAATGCAGGAAATTGCTTCTTCAAGTCATGCCTTAGCCAATATGGCAGAAGAATTGCAAAAAACAATTGGAAAATTTTTCGTATAAATTTTAAAAAGCAAGAGGCAGAGAAGGGATCTCTGCCTCCTTGCTTTTATTCACGATAGCAGACAGATAGGAGGCATTAAAGAGTTTGCGTATCTAGTTATCTAGAATTTAGCCAACGTTTAAATCTTAGCACTTAATCGACTGTTAGAGTTAAGTACCTGAATGAAAGCTCTTTAGTACAATATATATGTTACTTTCTGAGTGTGTTATATAGTATTATGGTAGTGTGTTCATGTATTTGTGCGTAGGTTGTAAAAATGATACTAAAAATTGGTAAATTCATGATGCGAAAGGCAAAGAGGAGAAGTGAAAAAATGCAGTTATTGCTTAGAGTGGTACTGCGGTGGCTGTTTAAAATAAAAGTAGTTGGTTTTGAAAAAATGGACTTTACAGGACCTACTATTGTATTACCCAATCATGTATCTCTTTGGGATGCCATCTTCTTATATGCATTTCTGCCACAGAATGTTTGCTATGTGATTAACACTGGTATTGCGAAAAAAATAGGATTCTTTCTCAAATATATTGATCATATCACGATAGATCCCCTGAATCCATACTCCCTTAAAACAGTTGTTAGTATCATTAAAATGGGAAAGACAGTGGTGATTTTCCCCGAGGGGCGTATTACGACTACAGGAAGTTTGATGAAGGTTTATAGTGGGGTTGGTTTTATTGCCAATAAGACTGATGCTGCTATTTATCCCATAATATTTTTGGGCTTGCAGTATTCAAAATTTTCCTATATTACCGACAAGGTAAGGTCAAGTTGGTTTCCCTCAGTCTTAATGTATGCTGATGATCGGATTTGTTTAGAGGATAGTGGCGATGAAAGTGCTAAATTATTAAAGCAGGAAATCAGTGATAAAATTCTTACTGTGATGCAAAATACGATGTTTAAGGCCAAACAATGTGGAGAAACAAAGATAAACCTGTTTAACCAGTTGCTATGGGCAGGTAAACTACATGGTATGAATAAAGTGATGGCGGAGGATATAAATAATACCATTACTTATAAAAATTCAATAATTGGTAGTTATATATTGGGGAAAAAGCTTAAGACGGTGCTGGGCAAGGAAGAAATAGTTGGTGTATTGTTACCAAACTCGATCGGTCATGTAGTTACGCTATTTGCGTTATATTATAGTAATAAAACACCAGCAATCTTAAATTTTAGTGCTGGTGTACAAAATAATCTAGATTGTGGGGAAACAGCAGGGTTTCAGACCATACTTACTTCCCGTGTTTTTGTAGAAAAAGCGGGCTTGGTCGAGTATATCAATCAGTTAGGCACTCGTTTCGCCATTATTTATCTTGAGGATGTAAAAGATACCGTTTATACTACAGATAAAATAAGGGGTCTTGTAAAGTATTGGTGTAAAGAAAAAGCGATAGCCAGGGGTAGTGACCAGTTGATTTTGTTTACAAGTGGTAGCGAAAGTAAACCTAAAGGCGTTGTACTACAACATTCCAGTATTAAGGCTAATCTTGATCAGATTTCTTGTGTGATTGATTATACGCACCGGGATAAAATGCTTAATGCCTTGCCCATGTTTCACTCTTTTGGACTTACGGTAGGAACCTTACTGCCGATTATGAGCGGCATGGAAGTGTTTTTGTATCCTAGTCCACTGCATTATAAAGCTATCCCAGAAATCGCTTATGATCGTAATATTACGATGTTGCTAGCAACGCCTACATTCCTGATGGGCTATGGAAAACATGCTCATCATTATGATTTTTGTAGTATAAGATATGTATTAGCAGGTGGTGAAAAAGTCAAAGCCGAGGTTCGTACTCTGTGGCAAGAAAAATTTGGACTTCGAATTTTTGAAGGTTATGGCACAACTGAAATGTCACCAGTAATTAGTATTAACACTCCCCTCTTTAATCGCCTTGATACCGTTGGTAAATTCCTCCCTGGTATTGAGTGGCAAATTGAAAGGGTTGAGGGGGTACAAACGGGCGGTAATTTATTAGTAAAAGGACCAAATGCGATGATCGGTTATCTCCTTTATAGTAAGGGGTTTGTGTCAACAAAAGAATGGTATAACTGTGGTGATATTGTCCATGTGGACGAAGATGGTTTTATTACAATAACATCACGTCTAAAACGTTTTGCAAAGATTTCTGGTGAGATGATTAGCTTAGATGCGGTAGAGGGAGTCGCACAACAGTGTTTTGGTACCGATCAAAATGCAGCAGTGAATGTTTGTGATGAGAAGAAAGGTGAACGAATTATTCTTTATACCGTAAACAAAGCAGCGACCAAGCAATTGCTCAGAGAATCCCTCAGTCAAATGCGGCAAAGTATGATGATGATGCCAGCGGAAGTCAATATTATGGATCAATTACCTTTATTAGGAAGTGGTAAGATTGATTATGTTACATTAAAAGCAATGAATAGCAAAAAGACACAAGATAATGATTAAATTATTATCGATCTGTGTCTCATTGATGTTGTAATGTACAGTTCAGCCTAATAGAGTGGTATTGTTAATAAAACCTATTATTGCAGGTATTATCAAAAAAGAAGCGAATAAGAAAATATATCAAAAAAATAGAAAATAACAATAATTGAAGAGGGGTTCTACAATGCAAGCACTGCTAGCTCGTCAACCTATTTTCGATAAGACCAGAAATGTTGTTGCTTATGAATTATTGTTTCGTAATAATATGAATAATAGCTATAGTGGTGGGGATGGTGATCAGGCCACAACAGATGTTATTGTTGCCAGTTTCTTATCCATCGGCATGGATGTAGTGACTGGCGGCAAAAAAGCTTTTATTAATTTTACCGATAATCTCTTGAAAAACAAAGTAGCACATTTGTTACCTTGTGAAATATTAGCCGTAGAGATATTGGAGACAGTAGAGCCAGACCAAGCAATATTGGAAGCTTGCCAAGCATTAAAAAAAGATGGGTATACCATTGTGTTGGACGATTTTGTCTTTCACCCGCGGTTTAAACCGTTGATTGAATTAGCTGATATTATCAAAATTGATTTTTTAGCGACCAGTCCAATGGAACGAAGGAACATTGTACAGCGATTTGCTAACACTGAAATTAAGTTTCTTGCTGAAAAGGTGGAAACGCAAACTGAATTTGAAGAGGCTGTTAGTTGTGGATATTCTTATTTTCAAGGATATTTCTTTAGTAGACCAGTTATTATTGCGCGAAAAGATATTCCGGCTTCGAAACTTTCGTATTTAAAACTATTACAAGAAATTAAGATGGCTGATATGAATGTGAAGCAGATTGAAGAAACGATCAAGCGGGAAATTTCCTTTTCTTACCGGCTATTAAAGTATATTAATTCTTCGGCATTTGGCTTTCGGCAAGAAATCCGGTCCATCAAACAGGCTGTATCTCTACTTGGACAACGTGACTTGTTAAAATGGGTATCTTTGAATGCCATGTGTTGCATTCAAGATGACAAGCCGCTAGAATTGATTACCACAGCAGTAATTAGGGCCTATTTTGGTGAAGTCATTGCTACACATCTTGGAAAAAGACAGATTGCATCCGATATGTTCTTAATGGGCCTATTTTCCATGATTGATGCTATTTTAGATTGTCCGTTAGCTAATATTTTAGAGGAATTACCAGTTAGCAGGGATGTTAAGGCGGCTTTACTCGGGCAGGATGGATTTTTTAATGACATTCATGAATTGACGGTTAGCTATGAACGAGCCGATTGGGCAGGGGTATTTCAACATGCAAAAAAAATAGGATTGCCAGAGGATGAACTGGCGGGTTTGTATTTTAAAACCCTGAAATGGGCTCATGAATTTTCTGCGGTATGATAGTAGTGTTTTTTTGTGATAATAACAAGTAATAGGATAAATACAAGAACACTAGAGTACCGCGTTTTTAGGGGAGGATCCAATGGATGAACATGACTTTTCTCAGTCAGTGATGGGTGTGCGGGAATTAGAGGGGGCAGAAAAATTACAAAAAGCTCTGTATTTGATTTCTGAAACCGCTAATTCAGCCTTGAACTTGGAAGAAGTTTATAGTGTTATACATAAAATTATCGGAGAGCTTATTCCGGCTAAAAATTTTTTCATTGCCATATATAATGAAGGGGAAGATACAATCGATTTTCCTTATTATGTAGATGAATTTTATCCTAATGCTGGTAAACGAAAGTGCAAAAAAGGTTTAACAGAGTATATTATCAGGACAGGGCAAGCATTGTTGGTTTGCCCCTCAGTTTATACTGAAATGCTAGCGGAAGGAAAAGCTGAAAAGATCGGAATACCTGCGATCGATTGGATGGGCATCCCCCTTAAGAATGTTGAAAACAAAGTAATTGGTGTTTTGGTAGTGCAAACCTATACCGAAGGTATTCGCTACACAAAGACCCATCGAGATATTCTTAGTTTTGTTTCTACGCAAGTGGCGATGGCCATTGAGCGCAAGCGGATCGAAGAGGCATTACGGGAAAGTGAAGAGCAATATCGGGCTATTGTAGAAAATAGTCATGATGCCATCTATATTTTTAGTGAGAACCAAATCGTATATGCAAATCAGAATTTACGCACCTTGTTAGGGGTTAGTCAGAAGGAAATGGAGACCGTTAATGTTTTACACTATATAGATCCTGAGGATCAAAGCACGATTTATGAATATATTGAAAAACAAAAAGCGGGTAATAAAACCCTTTCTTCGTGTGAAGCCAGACTGATGAGCAAGGATAGACGAGTTAAATTTATTGAGTTAAATGTGAATCGAATTTTATACAAGGGGAAAGAGGCTTTTCTTTGGGCAATTAGTGATATTAGCGAACGAAAAGCAGCTGAGAAACTGCAACAAGCATTATATTTGATTTCCGAAACTGTTAATTCTTCCTTAGATTTGGAAAAATTATATTTTTCGGTACATCAAATTATTGGTCAACTAATTTTGGCAGATAATTTTTTTATTGCTATTTATGATGAAAGTTCAGATACGGTTACCTTTCCCTATCATGTGGACGAAAAGGATAAAAATCCAGGCCCTAGAAAAAATGGTAAGGGTCTAACTGAATATGTAATTAAGAATGGGCAGCCTTTATTTATTTCTCAGGATGACCATGATCGTTTAATCGAACAGGGTATTGTGGAAGCCAGTGGGGCTTTACATGTGAATTGGCTGGGAGTACCCTTGCGAACATCAGGCGATGAAGTGTTTGGTGTTCTAGGTGTAAAAACCCATAAGGATAGTATTCCATATACCAAAAAAGATAAGGATATCCTTAGTTTTGTTTCTAATCAAGTGGCAATGGCCATTAAACGTAAGCAGGATGAAACACGCCTGCAATATTTAAGTTTTCGCGATTCTCTGTCAGGACTTTACAACCGTCGTTACTTCGAAGAAGAAATGCATAGGATGGATCAACGTAGACAAGGTTCAGTCGGAATCATTGTGCTGGATGTGGATGGACTGAAGTTAGTCAATGACATGTTTGGTCATGATAGTGGTGATCAACTGCTGTTAAATGTATCAAATTTGCTGATCAGCTGCTTTCGGGAAGAGGATGTAGTAGCGAGGATTGGTGGTGATGAATACTCCATATTGCTCAATGATGTGGATCATGATAATGTGCAAGCTGCCTGTGAACGTTTACAAGAACGTATTTTGGCAGAACGGGGAGGGAATCATTTACCCCTGAGCTTATCCATTGGTTTTGCTGTTAGTGATGATCTAAGTATACCAATGAGCGAACTTTTTAAACAGGCTGATAAAAATATGTACCGGGAAAAACTGACACGTGGTCAAATGGTTCATCATGCCATTGCCCAAATTGTGATGAAGCTTTTGGAAGAACGAGATTTTATTAGCGAAGGCCATGGAGAACGGATGCGAAACATCGTCATCAACTTGGGGGAAAAATGCGGATTAAGTGCAGGTGAATTAGAAGATTTATGTCTGTTAGCTCAATTTCATGATGTTGGTAAAATTGGGGTTATGAATAGTACACTTTTTAAGCCAGGGCACCTGACCACAGATGAAATGAAAGAAATACAGAGTCATTCTGAAATCGGGCATCGTATCGCTCGCTCTTCGCCAGATCTTATGCCAATTGCCGATTTGATCTTAAAGCATCATGAATGGTGGAATGGTGAAGGTTATCCTTTGGGAATAGCTGGCGATAAGATTCCTCTGGCGTGCAGGATTTTAGCGATTGCTGATGCCTATGATGCCATGACCAGTGACCGTCCTTATCGTAAAGCCATGACTCATGCTGAAGCAATTGTGGAGTTAAAACGTTATATGGGTATACAATTTGATCCAGAGTTAGTGAAGCTATTTATCAATCCAGGTTAATGGATAAAAAGGTGGTCCTGACGTGTATAACGTTAGGACCACCTTTGTTTTTCTATTAGTGGCTGCCAATTTCTCGTTCAATAATTTTGTCGAGGATCTCCGCTGCCTTAGCAATTACAGTTCGACATTTAAGTTCCTCGGTACGGTACTTGGCTTTTAATGGATCACAATCAATTTCTTGCATTTGGGTGCGATAGCTCGCAAACAGTTCTTGGCTGAGATTTTTGATCTTTGAACTTTCATGAGCCTTGTCTTTTACAAATAAAATACCGAGCACCATGATGGATGCTGTTAGTGTGCCACAGACACTGCCGATGCCCATTCCACCACCGAAGCCTGCTGCCATTCGTAGTGCTTGTTTGTCTAAACCTAAGTTGTAAACTTGATTGGCGCCGTATAAGATTTTTTCAGCACAGTTGAAATCCTCTTTTTCGCCATAACCTTGTTGGATTAAATTACATAACATGCAGAATAACCTCCATTATATTTTAGATAAGCCAAAGAGACCTGCGATTAATGCCGCCAAGCCACCAGCAATAAGTGGCCCAACTGCCAATCCGTGAAGGAAACAAACACCAAGGATGGTGCCAACAACCAAAGAGGTTACTATTTCAGGTGATGCATTCATAAAGGGAACGCCTTGTGCCGCTACCCAGGCGACAAGGACTCCAATGATGATAGCTGTCAAACCGATTGGCGTTTTAAAAGCATCAAGCATATTAGCAGTAGAGATGCGTCCTTGGGCTATAGGGGTAAGCACTGCCATGGTAAGAATGATAATCCCAATATTCATACCATTACTTTCAATAACGGGAAACCAAGTATCAAAACCTAGCAGTTTTATTAGTAATAAAACTAAGGCTGCTATGGAGACAGTATGGTTATTACCAATTACCGATAATACCAAGATAACTAAAATAGGAAAATTATCCCAATTCATATATTCACTTCCCATTACTTTTTTACCCTGCGTGGAGAGTGAGGATAGGAAAAGTATATCACAAGACCAACGGCACTCCAAGTGCAAACCAAATTAAGTTTACTATAATCTAACTTGCTTCCTGTATCTGTTATCGACACTTAGCAATATAAATATATATACGATTATGTATTCAAAAGGTAAAATGGAGGTAAGTAGTAGTTGTATTATAATATTCGATAGGAGGCCTAAGTGATATGGAAAAAAAACCTGTTTTATTTTTGGGACATGGTTCACCAATGAATATTATCCTTGAAAATTCATTTACAGAAAGCTTAGCACAATTGGGGCAGAGTATTCCGAAACCAAAGGCTATTTTGGTTGTGTCGGCTCATTGGCAGACCAAAGGAACGTTTATTACTGTTAATTCGGCACCTGAGATTATCTATGATTTTTATGGCTTTCCTCAAGAATTGTACGATGTTAGTTATCCGTGCCCAGGAGTAAATATGCAGGTTGCAGAATGGGCAACCATCTTGAAAAACGCTGGTGTTGCATATGATCAGCAACGTGGTTTGGATCATGGGGCGTGGGCAGTACTAAAACATTTGTATCCTAAGGCGGATGTTCCAGTGATGCAATTGAGTCTTGACTATGGGAAAGCCCCATACGAGCATTACAAGTTGGCAAAACAACTTGCCCCGTTACGTCAGCAAGGTGTGCTGATGATTGGTAGTGGGAATATTGTACATAATTTACGTGAAATTGACTGGAATATGGATGCCAAGCCCTATGATTGGGGCATTGAATTTGATGAACAAGTAAAAGAAGCTATTCTAGAGGGAAAACATGAAAAATTGATTACCTATGAAAAAATGGGCAGGAGTGCTTTGTTATCCATCCCCACTTCCGAACATTATTTACCGATGTTATATACATTAGGACTGCAAACCGAAGGTGATGAGGTTTGTTTTTCTCATGAAGGTTTCCAAAATGCCTCCATGTCGATGCGTTGTTTCTCCATTGGAAAGTGATCAATACGACGAAGTTTATCAGCAAGCCTATAGGGCTCTGAGCAGGACAACTTAGGGAGGCAACTCGCGTGACAAGGAAGGGGAGTCTTGCAATTAGATAAAAGTATTCGGGGAAGATGCAAGTAGGGATGGAGTCCTTGCTTGCATCGTTTTTATTCTAATTAAAAAAAAGATTCTGATATTTCTTTAAAAAAATAGAAATAATAAGCAGGAATTTTAAAAAATATGACGAAGTTTTACATCACATGAATACGGTATCCCGTATCCCGTTGTTAAAAAAATAGAATTAAAAGTATTTTGCATTGAGGATGGTGTCTTAAATGGTTTGTATTAACAAAACAGGAATGGCAGGCACGGTGGAATCTAATGATGTTATGATTATGATTTCCCCAGCCTTAGCCAGTGCAGGTATTACGATTAATGTGCAAAGTCCTGTGAAGAAACAATATGGTAAAAAAATCGAAGCGGCAGTGCGTGAAGTGCTGACAAGGCGAGGAATTCAAGATGTGGTTGTCGAGGTGAATGATCGAGGTGCTCTTGATTGTACCATTTATGCTAGGGTAGATACTGCCATTGATCGGGCTATGGCCTAAAGGGGAGGAGGAAGACAAATGAAATTACGCAGAAGTATGATGTTTATGCCAGGTAATAATCCAGGGATGCTACAAAGTGCTGGAATATATGGTACAGATACAGTGATCTTTGATTTAGAGGATTCGGTTTCCATTGGGGAAAAAGATGCAGCTCGTCATTTGGTAGCAAACGCCATCAAATACATTTCTCGTCCTTGTGAAGTTGCTGTTCGTCCTAATCATCTAAGTACGCCCTATGGTCTTGATGATTTGAAAGCTATTTTGCCTTCGAGGCCAGATTTAATACGTTTGCCTAAAGTAGAAACGGCAGATGAAATAAAAAGGGTGGACGAGCTGATTAGTGAGGCAGAGGTTAAGAACAACTTTACAGTTGGATCGATTCGAATGATGGGGGCTATTGAAACCGCTAAAGGTTTGATGAAAGCATATGATATTGCCACTGCCAGTCCACGGATGGTTGCTCTTGCCATTGGTGGTGAAGACTTTATTGCTGACTTAAAAACTACGAGAACTAAAAGTGGTCGGGAACTTTTTGTAGCGCGCGGGCAATTGATTTTAGCAGCTAGAGCTGCTGGTATCCAAGCGATTGATACTGTATTTTCTGATGTAAATGATGATGAGGGATTGTTTAATGAAACAGTTATGATCAAAGAAATGGGATTTGATGGGAAATCAATTGTTAATCCTCGGCAAATGCGTATTGTTCATCAAATCTTCACGCCTACAGCCAAGGAAATCGAGTATGCTGAGCGGGTAATTGCTGCCAATAATGATGCGAGGGCTCGTGGCCTTGGTGTTGTATCACTAAATGGCAAGATGATTGATACGCCAATTGTGGATCGGGCAGAGCGTGTTCTTGCTTATGCTGCAGCAGTAAGTGGTCATAGAGGAGGAAACAATCATGAGTAATGAGATGGTAAAAAACTTTTCGGGTGCTTTTGCTACTATTCCTACTGGGCGGATGACAGGACCTAAGATTTCTATGAGCAAACCACATGTGAATAAAGTTTTAGAATCGATTGAGCAGGCGATTGATGCGGTAGGGCTAGGGGATGGTATGACCATTTCTTTTCATCATCATTTTAGAAATGGCGACTATTTGTTAAATATGGTAGTAGATGCCATCGCTCGTAAAGGTATTAAAGATGTGACATTGGCGACTAGTTCCTTGGCTGTGATTCATGAAGCCATTATCCCCCATCTGGAAGCTGGCGTTATTACTGCGATCCAAACCAGTGGAGTTCGAGGAAAACTTGGAGAATATTTGACTTCGGGTAAACTGAAAAAACCAGTGCTTATTCGGTCCCATGGTGGTAGAGCACGGGCCATTGAATGTGGTGAACTTAAGATCGATGTAGCTTTTATTGGTGCTCCTCATTGTGATAAAAATGGTAATATGAATGGTCGTGAAGGTAAATCAGCTTGTGGCTCTTTAGGATATGCTACCATTGATGCTGCTTATGCTGATAAAGTGGTAGCCATTACTGATAATTTAGTTGATGGTTATGTATTCCCGATTAGTATTCCTCAAACACAGATTGATTATATTGTGACTGTGGATAGCATTGGTGATTCTAGTAAGATTGCATCAGGCGCCTTACGGATCACTTGTGACCCCTTGCAATTATTATTAGCCGAGTTTGCTGCGGGTGTTATTGAGCATTCTGGATATTTTAAAAATGATTTCTCTTTGCAGTTAGGCAGTGGTGGTGCCTCATTGGCTGTTGCGCGTTTTATTAAAGAAAAAATGCAACGTGATGGTATTGTGGGGAGTTTTGGTACGGGTGGCATTACTGGCGTATTTGTTGATATGTTGGAAGAAGGTCTGTTTAAGGTACTCTATGATGTGCAAAGTTTCGATATTCCATCCATTGAGTCCATTAACAAGAATCCTAATCACATCGAAATGTCAGCATCTTTTTACGCCAACCCTCATAACAAGGGCGCTATTGTTAATAACCTAGATGTCGTCGTGTTAAGCGCCACTGAAGTGGATTTGAATTTTAATGTAAATGTAATTACTGATTCCAATGGAATCATGATGGGCGCATCGGGGGGACACTCTGATACGGCAGCCGGTGCTAACTTGGCAGTTGTTGTTGTACCTTTGCTACGGAATCGCCTGCCGATGATTAGGGATCGAGTGCATACCATTGTAACACCAGGCGAATCGGTTGATGTAATTGTCACGGAATATGGGATTGCTGTAAATCCACTGCGCCAAGATATTTTGGCAAATCTGCAAAATAAGGGCTTGCCTTTGAAGACGATTGAGGAATTGCAAGAGATTGCTTATAACTTAGCGGGTAAACCGGAAGAGATTGAAGTCAGTGATGAGATTGTAGCCATTGTGGAATATCGTGATGGCACGGTTTTGGATGTCATTCGTAAACCACTATAAGTATTGTGAACCTTTGCTCTTCAATATAGAAATTGCGTGATCTGGTGGACATATTATGATGATATGAGGAGTGTTCGTATGGGGAAAAAAATCGGAGCATTGCTTACCATTGGGGTTGTATTAGTCATTTGGTTTAGCCCAATGCCAGCTGGCCTTACACCACAAGCATGGCATTTGTTTGCTATTTTTATGGGGACTGTTGTTGGATTCATTGCTCAGCCAATCGAAGCTGGCTCAGTCGCTTTGGTGGCGATGGTGATGCTTGCCTTGACCAATACCTTAAAATTTAGTCAGGTGTTGACGGCCTTTAGTGGTAATACGGTATGGTTGATTGTTTGTGCGTTCATTTTAGCGAGGGCATTTATCATTACAGGGCTTGGCAAGCGGATTGCGTACTTGGTCATGCGTTCATTTGGTAATAGCAGTCTGAAATTAGTATATTCCCTTGTGATTAGCGATGTAATCATCGGGCCGGCTATTCCGTCTAATTCGGCGCGAGCCGGTGGACTAATTTTTCCTATCGTTGCTAGTTTGTGTGAGGCTTTTGATTCTCATCCCGGGGCGTCTTCACGAAAAATTGGCGCGTATTTGATGATGGCCGTCTTTCATATTGACTTTGTTGTTTCGGCCATGTTTTTGACAGCAATGGTTGGTAATCCTATTGCTGTTGAACTTGCCAAAAAGATTCTAAATGTTGATATAACATGGATGAGCTGGTTTGTAGCGGCTGTTGTTCCTGGCGTTATTGCCTTGCTTGCGATTCCATATGTTCTTTATAAAATTTATCCGCCAGAGATAAAAAAGACGCCAGAAGCTAAAGAGATGGCAAATAAAGTACTGCAAAATATGGGGCCCATATCAAAAAGTGAAAAAATTATGTTGGCGGTATTTGTAGGGCTGTTAGTTTTGTGGGCGACTGCATCAATGACCAAATTAGATGGTACCTTAATTGCTTTTATGGGTCTGTGTGTTCTGCTCATTACGCGAGTTCTTACCTGGGAAAATGTGATTAAAGAAACGAAAGCCTGGGATACTTTGATCTGGGTAGGTAGTGTTATTTTGATGTCCGATTATTTAAACAAAGCTGGTTTTATTCCATGGTTTGCGGAAATATTAGAACATCAAATGGTGGGCACGAGTGTGATCACAGCGATTGTGCTGTCCTTCATAATTTACTTATATAGTCATTACTTTTTTGCGAGCATGTCGGCTCATATAACCTCAATGTATGGTGCGCTTATTACGTTAGGGGTTGCTTCAGGGGCACCACCCTTTATTTCTGCCTTTATTGTGGCCATGGCTTCTAATGTTTGTGGTTGTTTAACCCATTTTGGTTCAGGACCATCTCCTGTTTTTTTTGGTGCTGGTTATGTTGACCAAAAGACATGGTGGAGGCTTGGGTTTATCATCTCTATTATGCACATTGTCATTTGGGTAGGAATTGGCGGAATTTGGTGGAAAGTATTAGGGTATTGGTAGGCTTTACATGAAAAAATAAACAAAAAAGAGGTCTAAATAGCAATTTAAAAGCTAATTTAGACCTTTTTTATTTGTTGGGGCGGGAGTTACACCTCTGTTTGTTGCATTTTATTTAGTAGGGAGCATCTAGCGAAATTTAAATGAGTAACAACCAGCTGTTCGGCTTTTTCAGTGTCGTTATCAATGATTGCTTGCAAAATTTCTTTATGTTCATTGATTGCTTGGGTTCGTCTAGTATGATTGGAAAGACTCATCGTGCGGAAACGACCCAGATAGTCTTTAAGCTGAGATATAATAGTAGATAAGCGGGGCATCTGACTGACCGTGATTAAGGTGTCATGAAAGGCTTGGAAAGAGGCCATTAACGCTTCCGTATCATTATTATGGGCAGATGAAGACATACTATCAACGGTTTGCTGTAGGGTTAGTAGATCTTCGGGTGTCATATTTTCAATTGCCGTTTTCACGATCAGCGGTTCTAAGGCTTGTCTGATAGCGAATATTTCTAGCATATCTTTTAAATCAATACCTTTAACGATATCACCCTTGCGTGGAATATTCTCTACCAGCCCTTCGATTTCAAGTTTGCGTAGGGCTTCCCGAACTGGGGTGCGACTGATATTAAATCTTTCAGCATATTCTTTTTCAACAAGGCGTTCCCCTGGTTTAATTAAGCCGTTGATGATAGCTGACCTTAAGTATTGATACACTACATCACGAATGGGCTTTACGCTATTAAAATTTATAGTAGTCAACAAATCACTCATGTAATCACCTTTATCACTTTTTATAATATTGTGGCTAACTAAATTAGAATTCGTTATAAGTGTTGTTGTTCCTGCTATTTTTCTTGCAAAAATGTGATAAAAAAGTAAGGGGGTTAACTTTGTGGATGAGAGAGAGGTTAGTTGTGTAAAGGATATTTGCAGTTAAATATAGAAGGATATACATAAGGTAGGATTTTGGCATTTACGATAAGCTCATTATTAGTAATAAAAAAATGTATACGATACATAATACACTAAGAAAATAACATAGCGAGTATTGGTCTGCTAGGAATGAAAGGTAAGACATTGCTTGCTGATTAAATGCTTAAATCTAAAATATGTAACACAATATATATCAGAAAGGTGATCAAGAGTATGAAGTTAATCGCAATTGACTTAGATGGCACATTAATCAATAAAGGACAGATTAGTCAAGAAAATAGTAATGCCATCAAAAAAGCACAACAGCAGGGGATTGAAGTAACGATCGCTACGGGGCGAGCACATTTTGATGCGCGCAAAATTTGCGAAAAGGCTGGGATTTGTGCCCATATCATTAGTTGTAATGGGGCAATGATTCATTTGAAAGACGGTCAGAATATTTCTGCTACAACCATAGCTAAAAATGATGTGGAGAAAATTCTAACGTGGCTAGAAAATAAAAATTTTTACTATGAAGTATATACCGATAAGAAAATCTATCGACCTGCTAACGGTAAAGAAATATTAGAGTTAGAAATGGCTGGGATTACAGGGAAGTCTAGCATAAAAGCACAATGGATGATAAAAGCGATGTGCGGTCAAGCTGGTCTGGATTCTATCAATGGCTATCAAGATTTTATTGATACGGATGAAGCCTTTTATAAGGTGTTAGCTTGTTCCTTTGATAAAATAAAGTATCAGCATGCTAGAGAGAATTTTCTAGAGATGAAACATTTATCCCTGGATTCTTCTGCTGATAGTAATTTTGAATTAGTTGATAAAAAAGTTTCAAAGGGAAATGCCTTGGAAATACTAGCTGCTAGCCTCAGGATTCCCTTTGATCAAGTGATGGCCATTGGAGATAGTCCTAATGATATATCTATGTTACAAAAAGTGAAATACAGTGTGGCAATGGGGAATGCAGCGGAGGAAATTAAGGAATTATGCAATTTTGTCACTCGTTCTTATGAGCAAGATGGTGTAGCTCATGCTATTCATCAGGCCCTTGCTACCAATTGGTCTTCTTTAGAACTAGGAAATATATAGGGCAAAAATAGTAGCTTAACTTTTCGTAGTAGAAAGTTAAGCTACTATTGATTTTAATAAGGTATATAGGTTGCATTAAAGAATTAACATCTATATTGCTGATCTGTCAGGAACAGAAGATAGGGCATCGCTTGCTCCCTACGTAAGGCTGCGCATAGCCCTATCTTCCATTCCTAACGATTGCCATCTAGAATCTTTTATGCAATATATATATATATATTGCATAAAGATCAATAATTATTTTACAATCATAACTGGGATGGTAGAATATTGGGAGACTTTAGAACTGACACTACCCAGGAAAAATTCGCTAATCGCACTTAAGCCCCGGGAACCGATAACAATAAGGTTGTAGTTACCAGTTTTCGCTAATGCTAAGACTTGCTCTGCTGGATGACCAAATTCTAAGAGCGTCTCTACGGTGGGGTAGTCCTTTACTTGGCTCTTTGCAAATTCAATAAGTTGATAGCCTGTTGTTTCCACTTCTTCAATGTTGACGGATACAAAAGGAATTCCTTCATGGATGGCGAGAACTGGTAGGGTATAATGGGGTTGAACCACGTGAACAATTGTAATCTCGCTATTAAATTTCTCACCTAACCGACAGGCATATTCTAAGGCATGCCAAGCGGCTTCCGATCCATCAATGGGAACTAAGATTTTTTCTAACATACATACTACCTCCCTATGTAATCAGGATTGAAAGTGACACGTTGATTATAACATAAAAAGAATAATATATATACAGAATATTACAACAAATAACAAAGGAAAAGAATGTTAAAATTGTTTACTGCCCTTAGAACTGATGAATAGTTGTCCTTTAGAATCAATTGCTGCATACATAACATTGGCTGGACTTTTAATATTGCGGAGGGTTAACTGTGCTTGTAGCCAATCAGGGGTAAGATGCTGTTTGTCAAAATTCTCTTGAATGATCTCACCATCCATAATTAATTCAATGGGAAAAGTAGGAATGGGTAAATGAATATTCATATCGTTCTTTGTTAAGGGTTGAAAATCGGGTTTAAGAATGATACTGAGTTGTCCGGTAGGTTCGATGGTAGCATACTGTACTTCGCTCATATCAAGAATACCCTTTTCACGTAGTTGTGAATTGAGTTCATCTAAGTCATAACGCATTTCTTTCATGTTTTGTTTATTGAGCATGCCATTTTCTATAACCATACTGGGAGATCCTTGAATGAGCTTGCGTAGTGGACGGCTTTTAATTGTGATTAATGAGAGCAGATAGGTGAGGAGTACAAACAGCGCAAGGTCATAGTAGTGACTCCAAAATTTTGCGGGTTCAGCAGAAGCAATCGTGCCTGCAATCGAACCGATGGTAATACCACTGATATATTCATAGAATGTTAATTGTCCCATTTGAGTTTTGCCAAGAATACGGGTAAAAATAAGTAAGCTAGCAAAAATCAGAGCAGTTTGCCAAGTATCACGCAACAGGTCGTTAAATTCCACAGAGACACATCCTTTAAATTTTATAAGATGGTGCAGATTAAGTGATTTTCACAGATTCAACACACTAAGAAAATAGCTAGGGCATCCCTTGTTTTTCACGCAAGGCTACGTTGAGCCTAACTTCTATTCCTAACGATTGTCATTTAGAAGAGTTAGTGGGATGTATATAGCATTAGGTTTAACCAATAATGAAAAAAATATTATAAATTACTCAAACTTCGCACATAGATAATCAACTATGCACCTTGAAAATTCAATACTTGGCACTATTAAAATAGCAATGATTCATCTCAGACACAGAGCTTTATCTTTGCCAATAGTGGTTTTGGTAAT
>Ga0224527_1000169_pt1 | contig 49884 bp, 29 predicted proteins | sample CBST0metaG_FD_179882 | JGI IMG/M metagenome (GOLD analysis project Ga0224527, IMG submission 179882) | Peat soil microbial communities from Stordalen Mire, Sweden - C.B.S.T0 | ecosystem: Environmental > Terrestrial > Soil > Wetlands > Peat | place: Sweden: Norrbotten County, Stordalen Mire...
CGTCGAAGTCATCCGCGGCCTCGCCACCTCCGACCCCACCTTCGCCGCCGTCCGCGATCTCGCCCTCCGCCTCGGCAAAACTCCCGTCTCGGTCAACGATGCCCCCGGCTTCGTCTCCAACCGCGTTCTCATGCCCCTTATTAATGAAGCCGCCCACGCCGTCATGGAAGGCGTCGCCACCCCCGAAGCCATCGATCAAGTCTTCAAGCTCGGCATGGCCCACCCCATGGGTCCCCTCACCCTCGCGGACTTCATCGGCCTCGACGTCTGCGTCGACATCCTCCGCGTCCTCCACGAAGGCTACGGCAACCCCAAATACAGTCCCTGCCCCCTCCTCGTCCGCATGGTCGACGCCGGCTGGCTCGGCCGCAAATCCGGCCGCGGCTTCTACACCTACGACAAGTAATCCGTCCCCTAAAAAGTCCTCGTCTCCTAAAGAGCAGCGCCCTTAGCGTCGTGCCTCGAGGCCAGCTCCAGCGCGCTCAAGCGGCCCTTCAAGCCAACGAAAACTGTATCGTTGATTTGTCTCGGAGGCTCAAGCAGACGGCCTTCAACTGCAGCATAAAAGCTATCGCTGCATTTCTTGCCGATGCTGTCATGAAGCTCGATCGCAATACAGGAAATCTCGTCAAGCCAGTCCAGACTCGGCCCGCTGAATATCTCTTTCTCGCTACCTTCGACGTCAATCTTGAGTGCGATCTGGCTCTCCGGCGCAATGCACGCTTCGGAAATCAAGGTTGGAATGTCGACTCCCTCCACCGAGTGAGCCAAATCTTCAACCGAGCCCGGTTCCAGCACGCGGACTCCCGCTTCCATGCCTATTTGCGTCGTCTCATTTTCGAAAACGAGCCTGCCGTTCTTATTCCAAACCGCAGCATGCACAACCCGCGCCCTAGCCCCGTAAGGATCCAGGTTCATATGGCACATCGCAATATTCCCGGCATCGGGTTCCACAGCTATCACCCTCGCCCTTGGAAAAGTTTCGAGGACATATCTCGATGCCGCGCCTATATTGGCTCCAAGATCCAGAAAGACAATGTCTGCCGCGCCATCCAGGTAACCGGCGATTGGAGCATACTCCTTGCGCTCAATAATCGTGTAGAGAATGTGTAAATCGGAAGCCGGCCATCGGGCATAGAACGGATAAGCGTGCCCAGCAATATCGAGCTTCAGCGTTCTCAATGGCGGCATCATAGCTTCTGCGAGCGCCTTGCGATTGGGCAATGCCTTTCGCACAACCACCCACATGCATCCGCTGAGAGCCTCCCTGATCCCTACGGCTCTACTCCAAAGCCGTAAGAGGAGAAATCCAGTTGTGATCCAATTGATGATGTTTTTCCTCCCCCCACCAAACGGCTCGACCCTCTTGAAGTCACGCAGACCCTCGCGAGCCGTCAATGGTTCAATTCTTGGTTGGTACGAGTCTATCCTCACAAACCTGAGTTATTGGCAGGTGGTCCCAGTCCCGGGATATTTCCGAACTACAATTGAGGGTGGCGAGAGGCCTCGATCCCGGGACATTTCCAAACCACAATTGAGGGTGCCCCCGGTCCCGCGCTTTCAGCGACCGGGGATGCCACAGACCTCAACCCGGAATCCGTTCACGATGCTCCCAGTCAATCTGCCTGAGTCGGCTCTTCGACAGCTTTTCGAGATTCCACGGCTCTGGTCGCTCAAGTCATCAAAACACCCTATTTTTCACTCAAAAACACACCGCTTTCAGCGAACTTTCATCAATTTCCACCCCCTTTTCTGGCGCTTTGGGTCGTTTTCAGCCCGTTTCGTCCCACTCCCACGCGACACTTCCGGCAAATTCGCACCATCCTCAAAAAGTCGCACCCCCACGCGACGACTTACCCGCCACCGGGGAACCATCGCCATTCAATACACGTAGGGTCTTTCAGGACGTCCACCGTTCTGGTTCGCACATCGCGGACCAAAATCCAACGGCGCACGTCGAATCCTCATGCAGAGCTTTTCCGACACTCTCGGCCAGGTCTTCCGCGCCATCATGGCCAACAAACTGCGCAGCTTCCTGACCATGTTCGGCATCGCCTGGGGTGTCGGTTCTCTGCTCGTCCTCGTCGGACTCGGCGAAGGCTTCCGCTCCGGCCAGCACAAACAACTCGCCACCTTCGGCAACGACATGGTTTTCATGGGCAACGGCACCATTCCCGCCCTCGCCAACCAGCACACCGGCATGCGCCCCTACCAACTCACCCTTAGCGACGAAGCCGCCATGCGCGCCCAGCCCGAGATCCGCGCCGTCACCGCCATCCTCAGCCGCAACGATCTCTATGAGGTCAGCGCCTATAGCAACACCTCCGGCCAGGTCATGGGTGTCGAGCCTAACTTCACTGCTATCCGCATCTTGCCCATGGCCGAGGGCCGCTTTCTGAGCGCCGACGATATGACCGAGCGCCGCCGCGTCGTAGTCCTCGGTTCAAAAAGCGCGACACTGTTGTTCCCCGGCCGCCCCATGCTCGGCGAAACCATCACCATCAACGACATCAGCTTTACCGTCGTCGGGCGCGTTGAATCCATCAGCCGCGGCAACAACGATGGAGACAATCAAAAGGTCTATATTCCCCTCTCCACCATGCAGGAACTCTATGCCATGAAGGGCGAAAACATCGCCCGCGATGCCCTGAGCTTCGTGCAATATCAGCCCACCATCAAGGGCGATGCCACCGCCGCCATTCTTGCGACCCACCGCATCATCGCCGCCCATCACGGCTTCGATCCGTCCCTCAAAGATGCCTTTAATGAGTGGGATAGCATTCAGGAAGAGAAAATGGTCGGAGCTATTTTCGACGCCATGGATCTGTTCCTGGGCGGCGTAGGCATCGTCACCCTGGGCCTAGGCGCGGTTGGCATCATCAACATCATGCTCGTCTCGGTCACCGAACGCACCCGCGAAATCGGCCTGATGAAGGCCATTGGCGCCACCAAAAACAGCATTCTGGCCCAGTTCTTTTGGGAGGGACTGCTGCTCACCGGTATCAGCGGTCTCTTGGGAATCGCTGTATCTGCAGGGTTTATGGGACTGTTGCAGCACTTTCTTACCGGCAAAATGCCCGGCTGGGATCCGCCGCGCCTCGTTCCCTGGTCGGCGGGCGTCGCCCTTGGCTCGCTCGTGATCTGCGGCGTCGTTGCCGGCCTCTATCCGGCCAGCAAGGCCGCCGCCCTTGACCCCATCGAAGCCCTCCGCCGTGAGTAGCTTGGGTTCACTTCGGCAGGCGGAATACAGTTTGGGTGCCCCATCCATCGGACGTTCTTGTTTTTGTCCGATGGGTGGGATGCCGCAGATCTCATTGAGAACGTCTTTGTTCACTGAACTTGATTCGAATTGGAGGTAGACCATGCTGAAAGATATATTTGGCCAAGCGTGGGAAGCGATGGTCTATAACCGTCGCCGTACCGCGATCACCATGATTGGCATGGCGTGGGGCATCGCCACCGTGGTCCTCTTGCTAGCCTACGGAGCCGGCTTCAGTCGCGCCATAGAGGCCATCTTCGCTCAATGGGGCACCAACATCATCGGCTTCTTCCCCGGCCGCACTAGCGAGCAGGCAGGGGGCGACAAAGCCGGTGTCCGCGTTCGATTTACCCTCGATGACGTCGACCGCGCCGAAGGCAATATCCCCAGCATCTTTCACATCTCCCCGGTGGTCTGGAAAGATGTGCCCGTTCAAGACGATCTACACACCTTCACCTGGACGGTTAACGGCGTGCGATCTGTCTTTCAGGACATTTGGAAGCTCGACACCGATCAGGGACGCTTCTTCAACGCCGCAGAAGATCAGCAGCGCGCCCATGTCTGCGTCATCGGCTCCGAGGCCAAAACGAAACTGTTTTCAGGCGGTTGGGCGTTGGGAGAGACCATTCGCCTCAATGGCGTGCTCTTCACCGTCGTCGGTGTCCTCAACCCTAAAATGCAAGAAGGGGACAATGACGACCGCAATCGCCAGATCTACGTCCCTTTCAACACTATGAGCGACCTTAAAGACACAAAATACCTAGACGGAATCTGGTTTAACTATCGTGGCGACAATGAGTTAGCCGAGAAGAATTTGCGAGATTCGATGGGTGCCGCGCATCATTTCCGACCCTCCGACCACAACGCCATTTATGTTGCCAATCTCATGACCCAATTGCATCAGTTCAAGATGCTCTCGATCGCTCTCCAGGTCCTGCTCTCGATGGTCGGTGCATTGACGCTCGGCATCGCCGGCATCGGTCTGATGAACATCATGCTGGTCGCCGTCCAGCAACGCACTCGCGAAATTGGCGTGGAAAAAGCTTTGGGCGCCCGTAAACGCCACATATTGCTGCAGTTCCTCGCCGAAGCCTTCGTCATCACCGGCGTCGGCGGCTTCGGAGGAATCATCCTGGCGTACGCGGTTTCTCTCATGGTCGGCCGCATCACTTTCTATAGCGCCCTGGCAAAAAATGCCTCTGCAGCCGACATTCAACTGCTGATTTCGCCCACTTCGGTCATAGTTGCAACGGTAATTCTGGCCATTACCGGCCTGATTAGCGGGATGATTCCCGCCATTCGCGCCGCCAATCTCGACCCCATCGAAGCCCTGCGCTACGAATAAGGCCCGCGGGCGACAACTTGTTGGTAGCGTGAGACTAAGCAGCCTGATTCTCAGACCGGCGGCGTCACATCGACGATCGGAACTCCAACCGGTGGCGTGAAATGGAACGATGCGGGTGGAAGTGAGACGTTGGGTTGCTGGCCGCTAAAGGTGAAACGGGTTTGCGCCCCGTCAATCTCATCAATTTGAATGCCGGTGATAACGCCGTCGCCCGTCACAGTGAGCGCGAGCCGCGTGACCCGTTGTTCCTGTCCCTTGGGCTGCCCGCTCAGTGTAAACAGCCCATTCGCGGCCGGCGACAAAGTCAAGTGATTCAGCTCTTTAGCTAACTCAGTGTGCCCCAGCAAAAATCGCATAGGCGAACGCAAATCGTCGAGCTTGCTCGCAAGGGTGCGCCGAACTTGAGAGTCGCCCTGCGAATAGAACCAGGCATACTTGCCGTCCAGCAGAAAAAGCTTCCCGGCTGGCGAACTATAGTCCCACCGCATGCGCCCCGGCTTGAGCAGCAGCAACGTCCCGCTCTCCGACCGCTGCATACCGAGCCCCACATAACTCTCAGAAAACAGGGCCTTTAGCGAATGAAGATGGTTGTAGTGCCGATCGACACGCTTAGCCAAGTCCTCCGCGGAGTTCTGCGTGGACGGCGAGTGTTGGTCCTGCGCGGACGGCGAGTGTTGGTCCTGCGCGGACGGCGAGTGTTGACCGGGCAGGGAACGCGCAAAGAGCAGGGCAGCTAAGACCAAATGGCCACCCCGGCAGATCTTTAATCCCCTCATTGGATCGACTGCGTGCAGTTCGTGCCGCCCGCTGGGTCAGCCTTGATCGTACCGAACTGGTCGCTGCAGAATCCGCGGTCACCGCTTTTTCCTACCGTTAGCGGCACGGCGCTCACTTCGTAGCCGGTAATACGATCCGTGCCATTCAAATTCACCTTGGTGCAATTCTTAATTTCAAATTGATAGCCCGACTTAACTCCTGAAGATAGATCGCCTTGCAGCATTTGAGCAGCAGTGGGAGAAGGCGCACCCGCCTTGGGGTCGCCGCCCAGAGCGGTTAAAGAGCAAGCGAAGCCACTCGACGGATAAGTCGACTCATACTGCAACTGGGCTTGCGAAATTGCCCGGATCGACTGGATCGCCGACAAATCATTCGCCCTTTTCGTCAGGCTGCCGACGGTGGGAATGGCGATGAGCATCAGGATGGCGATAATCGCCATCACGATCAGCAACTCCATCAATGTAAAGCCGTTAGCGTCTATGGGCTGATGAGAGCCTCGGCGTTCAATGGTCAAAAATGGCTTGCGTTTCATGGATTTAAGGGCCTCATGGAACCGGCCGCCGCTGCAGCCCGTCCGAAAAAATGCTACAACGTATGGACGCGTAAGGGAAATCGGACGCTCAAAAGAGGCATTGAATCATCGAAAAAATCGGGCAAAATTGGGCAAAAATCTAGTGTTTTCGAGTCAAAAAACACCGTTTTTGAGAGCATTTTGAGTGTGATTTCAACCCGGAATCGGCGTCCAACCGCACCCGATGAGGCCCAGGGCCAGTACGAACAGGAAGAAACGAGATTGGCCCCGAGCGGTGGCTTAAACCGCCCGAGGCCGAGTTGGGATCCACGAGATTCGCCAGACAATCACTTACCAGCGATAGATCGTTAAGTCGTGTGCGTATACGATAACGGGGTTGCCGGTTGCCTTGGCAGGATCGAGCTGGAAGTTAACCATGGTATCCCCGATACCCCAGTTCAAAGCTTCCTGCTGGTAGGTAGTTACGTTGAGCTCACCAACGACTCCATTCAGAGCTACCCAGTTATAGGTCACGTTGCCGGAGTCATCCCGTGATGTGGAAATCTGGACGTGATACCAAGTATTGGCAGCCCACTTCTGAACATTGCAAGGGAGCGAAGAGGGGACCCAGTGAGTTCCGCTGGCGCCGCCATTCGTATTGGAAACATAGGAGTAATCCCATTTGCCTTTGAATCCGTCGCACTGGAAAGCAAAGATAACTGTATCTCCATTGGTTGTAACCTGGTTCATATCAAGTTCGAGGTTACCGACTAACGAAGGATTCGGAGTCTGGACCCACACATCGTAGATGAAGTTATGGGTGGTGGTGTCCTTGACGAAGTCGATAGAGCATCTTTCTCCGCCATGATTTGAGTAACTCGAGATAGCGAATTCCTGAACGTCGCTATATCCGCCGAGCGTCAATGGATAGTCCATGCCGCCGCTGGACGTACCCGATGTGCCGTCATCGTGCTGGCATTTCCACTTGGTGTTTCCATTCAAATCTCCCGAAGAGATGGCGTAGGAAGGAATTAGCACGGCCGGTGGGTTTGAGACGGTGACGGCGACCTCGGTGACGCAGGAGGTGTGCTTGGCCCAGGCCTTCACCCGCACCAGGTGATTTCCGGTGGATGCGCTGACTTGCGTGCTTATCGAGGTTCCCCTAACAACTGCCGCATCGGGCAACGAATCGAGCGAATAGCCCATCGAGACGACGGGCACACCATTGCATGTTTTATCGCTGGCACTCAGCAAGAATGGATTAGTGACGCTGGCATTGTTAACTGGGCTTGTTACGGTTGGGTTTGCCATTGCGGATAAAGATGAAATGGCAAACAGAGAGGAAGCGATTGAGAACTTATTGATAAAACTCATTAATGGTCCCTTTCTAGATTTGTGCTCGATCTATCGAATGGCTTTAGATACACGTCGAGTAACACGTTGGCCGGGGCGATTTATCACTCGCTGTTATATAGGGGCGAGTTATGTTGACCAACGTGGAACTTGCGTACTAATGCGTCTCAGATAGAACAATCGTAGGGAGATTGTGCGTTAAAAAGTGTGACAGTCGGCACACCTAGAGCAAACATTCCGTCGACATAGAGCTACAAGGGGAAATGCGCGGTGCGTTCCCCTATCGGGATAGGGTTAATCGAATTTATCAAAGAGATTCGGATGTTATGTAACTTATACACAGCGATGAACTTCGCGGAGTAAGTTTCGCAGGCACTCTCTTATTCGGGAAAAGTTAGATGTGTCTGAATGGATCGTGCGTGACGAAAAAGGCTAGTGACCAAAGTTTTGTCTCTCTCCTGAAACCAGGCGCATTTTGCTCGAATGCCGTTCACTCATCGGGAAATCAAGCGTTCGAATCTCGAGTTAAAGGCTCTCGAGTCCGCTCCATCCAAGACGCAAAAACACGGTAGACGCAGAAGCCAAACTCAAATACACTCGACTGGCGGACGACTTTGTCCCAGGCAAATTCTTTAAACCGCGGGACATTAGTTTGGCTTTTGTGCTCGGAGACCGGGCAAATACACCGATTCCTGATACGAAGAGCGCAAATTATCCACTATGAATTCAGACATAAATTTCACGGGCAGACTGGACGACTCAAAGCTGCGGTGAGATCGGGTTCAAAGGCCTTTTAAATGAGTTTGAATCAGCCTTTGCGAATTCTTACGCCTTCGTAACGGAAGGCCAATGCTAAACGAGAGGGAAATTTGCGTAGGGCCAACTTCTTCGGCGCACGTTTTTTCGTATTCTTCCTCGCACGATGGGAATTCGGTCTGACGGCGGTACAGCCTGGCGTCTGTTTCTTGCATCCTATAAACAGGCTGGAGTTGTAGCCCGATTCTCTGATTCACTGTGCCGAATTGTCTTTGGTTCTCGTCCCTTTCCGTCCGACCCTGTTCGTAATTAAAACTTCTCGACTATCCCTCTTGGGAAGGTGCTGGCTCATGTCTGAACTTTCACGTTGTCACTATTCTGCCAAGCCGGCAGATTGCACTACTGTCACGCTATTGAGACGCCTTGGAATCCGCCTGTTTGCAGCAGTTCTAGGATGCGTTTCGGCGGGAAGCATGGTGGCGCAGACGCCCACTCCTGTGCCTGTATTGACGTGGCGTTATGACGTTACACACGCGGGGCAGAACACCCAGGAGACGGCCCTTACTCCATCGAACGTGAACGTGAACTCGTTTGGCAAGCTGTTCACTCTGAAGGTAGATGGGCTCACCTACGCCCAGCCGCTTTATGTGCCCGGACTCACGATGAGTGACGGCAAGGTGCATAACGTACTGTTTGTGGCCACATCGCATGATTCGGTTTACGCCTTTGACGCCGATTCGAACGGCGGAGCGAATGCAAATCCGATCTGGCAGATTAGTCTGCTCACTGCTGCCTATGGCGCGGCAACGGGGGAGACGACGGTTCCCTATGAAGATAACGGTTCTCCCGACGTTGGCGAGAATGGCGTTACGGGCACCCCGGCCATCGATCCGTCGACCAACACCATGTACCTGGTGGCGACCTCCAAGTTGAGCGGCACCTATTATTCGCGGCTGCACGCCATCGACCTCAGTACGGGCGCCGAAAAATTCAACGGCCCCACGAACATCACGGCCACGGTTACCGGCACCGGCCAGGGAAGCTCGGGCGGACAGATAACGTTCAGCCCCCTGATTCAGAATCAGCGTGGCGCGCTCAATTTCTACAATGGATACGTTTATGTCAGCTATGCTGCTCACGGGGACATCGGAAACTGGCATGGCTGGCTGTTTGCATTCAATGCTTCGACCCTGCAGCAGAGTGCGGCTCTCTGTCTTTCGCCCGATGGCTTTGGAGCCGGAATCTGGGAGTCCGGTGCGGGCCTGCCGATCGACAGCGATGGTCCGAACGGGACGGGCCGTATGTTCCTTGCTTCCGGCAACGGCACTTTCGGTACTTCCAATACACCGACCGCGGAGCTGGGCGAGAGCATTATCCAATTCAATCTTGCCAATGGTTTATTGACGCCGAGCGACATCTTCGTCGAGTTCAACGCCGCGACTCTGAATTCGCACGATACGGATCTCGGTTCAGGCGGAGTACTGATGGTGCCGGATCAGGGTGGAAGTTATCCCCACGAATTAGTCCAGGTGGGCAAAGAGGGCCGCATCCTGGTACTGAATCGCGATAATCTGGGTGGCTTCGCCGGTTCCACGGCAACATCGAATACCAATGCCCTGCAGGACATCATGGGCGACCTGGAAATTCCCTCGACCGTGACCACGGACAAACCGCCAGGTTTGTGGAACACGCCTTCCTACTGGAACGGCAACGTATACCTTTGGGGCAACGAGCAGTGGCCGATGATGTTTGACATGGACAACGGCGTGCTGAGCAAGACACCATCGAGTCAGGCGACGACCGTCACATCCCACTTCCCGACGCCTTCATTCTCGATTTCCGCAAACGGCGATCAGGCCGGAATCGCGTGGGCGGTTAAGTCGGACCAGTTCAACACCTATGGCCCCGCCGTGTTGTATGCGTGGGATGCCACCAATCTAAACAATCTGCTCTACGAGAGCGACACCGACTCTACGCGCGACCATGCTGGACCCGCCAACAAATTTGCCATCCCCATCGTGACCAACGGTAAGGTCTATGTTGCGACCCATGGCGAAGTGGACGTATATGGTCTGCTCACGACAGTAGAGACTGCCGCGGCGCCGGTGATCACGCCCAATGGCGGGTCGTTCGCGGCAAGCCAAACCGTCACGATGACCAGTGCCACGAGCGGTGCTTCCATTTACTACACGCTCGATGGCAGCACGCCTACGACGTCGTCGACTCTTTATGCTGGATCGATTACCATCAGCACAGACACGACCTTGAACGCGATCGCCAGTGCATCAGGGTTCGACCAAAGCGCGGTAAGTAGCGCTACTTTTACCTTCACCAACCAGACACCGGCCGTGACGTTCTCGCCGGCCGCCGGCACCTATAACGCCAAACAGCAAGTGACGATTGCGGACACGGATACTTCGGCAGCCATCTACTACACTACCGATGGATCGGCGCCCACGGCCGCCTCCAACCTGTACACGGGTCCGATTGCAGTGGCAGCTTCTGAGACCATCAACGCGATCGCCGTTGATCCCAGCCTGGCAAATAGTAATGTTGGCGCGGCCGTTTATGTTATCCAGGCAGGCGGTCAGGAGATCAACTTCGGAAACGGATTCTCGTCTACGACGGGATTGACGTTGAACGGCACGTCCGCGGTTGATGATACGCGCTTGCAGTTGACAGACGGTGGATTGAACGAAGCTGGAAGCGTGTTCACCAATACTCCGATCAACGTCCAGGCTTTCACTACCGACTTCAGCTTCCAGATATCGTCGCCCACGCCCGCGCAAATTGCGAATGGTTTCACTTTCACGATTCAGAACATCGGCCCGACAGCGCTTGGCGGAGAATCTTCCGGACTTGGTTATGGAGGCATCGGCAAGAGCGTTGCCATCAAGTTCAACTTCTATAACTACGAGAACGAGGGCAGCGATTCGACTGGTATCTATTACAATGGCGGGGCTCCAATACTGCCGACGGTTGATATCAGTTCGAGCGGCGTGCAAATTGCCAACGGTAACAACGTAGCGGCACATATCACCTACGATGGGACGACGCTGACTCTCACCCTGACAGATGTCTTGCTTAGCAAAACATTCACTCAATCCTGGCCCGTCAACATCACTCAATACGTAGGGGGAAACACGGCATACGTCGGCTTCACGGGCGGCGCGGGCGGCCTGTCGGCAAGCCAGAAGATGCTCACCTGGACTTATGTGACGCAGGCGCTTCCGCCTACCTTCACGCCTGCAGCGGGAACTTATACCTCGGTGCAGAACGTGACGTTGGCGAGCGGCACTGCGGACGCCGCGCTCTACTACACGACAGACGGAACTACGCCCACCGCTACTTCGAATCTGTATTCCGGGCCGATTGCGGTTGGGACCTCGGAGACGATTCAGGCTCTTGCCATCAGTCCGACACTTGGTACCAGCATGGTCGAGAGCGCTGCTTACAACATGCAGCTTCCACCGTCCAAAGGCTCATTTGCATTGAGCGCGACTTCACCCACGACTATCGCTCAGGGTAGCTCCGCAACTTCAACGATTACCGTTACGCCGAGCGGAGGCTTTACCGGCAGCGTGGCGTTCACTTGTGCGCTCACTTCAAATTCGGGGAGTGCGGTCGCTGCTCCAACATGCCTGGCAACACCATCGGTCGCAATCACAGGCACAGGCCCGGCGACAGCCACACTTACAATCAACACCTCGGGAACAACGAGCCCCGGCAATTACACCGTGACTGTGACTGGCACCTCGTCAAGCCTGATCGAAACGACTCCAGTTCCGGTCCAGGTTTCGAGTCCAACCGAGGCCTCGGGATTTGCTCTGAGCGGATCCTCGACCAACGTTACAGCCGGATCCAGCGGCACTTCCACAATCACTGTTACGCCGAGCGGCGGTTTTGCCGGCAGCGTGACGCTTAGCTGTGCTATTACCGGTGCTCCCTCGGGGGCGAGCAATCCGCCGACCTGCGTGGCCGCACAACCAGCCGCGATTACAGGCAGCCAACCTGTAACTGCGGCCCTCACCATCAATGCCTCGGCCGCTACTACTTCCGGTTCCTACACGGCGACCGTGACGGGAACTTATGGAAGCGATACGCAGTCGACGAATGTGGCAATCACAGTCGTGCCTGCGAGCGCGACACCATCTTTCTCGATGACCGGAACGCCGGTGACCATCGCGACGCCAGGAACCTCCGGGACCTCGACGATCACCATTACGCCTGCAAGCGGCTTTACCGGAACTGTGACGCTTAGTTGTGCCGTGACTTCCGGACCCGCGGGCGCACTCGATTCACCTACTTGTTCTGCTGCTCAACCGGCGGCCATCTCGGGCACGTCGCCGGTAACCGCAACTGTCACCATCAACACGACGGGAACGTCTACTGCGGCAATGCATAACTCGTTGCGGCGGATCTTCGCGGTCGGCGGAAGCGGAACTTTGGCAGTGATGGTCTTCTTCGGATTGCCGTTCCGTCGTAAAAAATGGCAGACGATGTTTGGACTGCTTCTATTCCTCGCAGTGGCTACCGCGACGATAGGATGCGGAGGTGCCTCGAAAATGGCCATCTCGAATACGGGGACAACCGTCGGGCCATATACAGTCACGATTACTGGCACGAGTGGCTCTGCAACGATAACCGCTCCAGTCACAGTTACGGTGGAGTAACGGCTCAGAGTAGTAGTGCCGCTGAACCAGATGCCCTGCCGGCAGCGTGTCAATCGAGTCTTCTTCGATGATGCGTTATCGGCAGGGCATTCTTTTTGCCTGTCAATGCCATGGTGAGCTGGGGCTATGCGATGTGCGCGTTAGTTTTTGCGGAAGTGTCCGGGGAGTAGATCGCAATGAATTCATTCAATCGCGAATTGTCGTTTTAGGCGGGAGAGAAGATGAAGGGAGTGCTAAATTTCCCTAAGAAACCTATCTAAGCTTAACTGGGTAGAGCAGTGTAATCGACCACTGCTCTACCCGGTTTTATGCTGGTGAAGACGAACTATATGAGCGTGACCCATACTGCAATTCGTGGGCCTGCCTGATGCAGTCGCTTTCAGTTCTACCAGTGATACACGGTCAGGTCATCGAGATAAAGGGTTGTGGATCCAGAACCGATTCCGTCAACCTGGAAGTTGGTCTGAAGCACTTTGCCCCACCCCAGCGCGAACTGGCCAAACACCGTCTTGTTCAGAGTGTGCTGAGTACCGTCGAAGGTAATTGACTTGTAGGTGATGTGGCCGGAGCTATTACGCGAAGAAGCGATTTGTACGTGATGCCATGTGTTGGCTCCCCAGTTCTTGGGGTTGCAGGATACGCTGCTGCGTATCCAGTGAGCGCTCGAATGCTTTGCAGAACCGGCGTTCTCACCATACTCCCAAACCCCGGCGTGACCCGAGCACTGGAACGAATAGATCATTACATCGCCGTTGTCGAGCACCTGGTTAAGATCCAATTCCAAGTTTCCCAGGTTGCTGGAAGAACCAGAAACATAGACCCATCCATCGTAAACAAAATTGCTAGCTGAGGTGTCTTCGCCGAAGCTGTCCGAATAGCGTTCGCCGCCCGATCCGGAAAAGTGAGTGACAAACTTGCGTGCAGTTCCATTGTGCGACGGAGAACCCACGAGGCTCATCGATCCGCTGGCGCTTCCGGGCGTTGCGCTGTCGTGAACCATCTGCCAGTTGGAATGGGTTTGAATGGAGCTATTCGAAGCGGCATAGCCTGGAATGGACACGCTCGAAGATTGTGTCTCGCCTTCGGGCGTCACAACGCTCTCACTCGAAGCTGTGATCTTCACGTCGGTGACGCAAAGAGCCCCTTTGTTGCCCCATGCCTTGACATGTATCGTATGCGCGCCAAGTCCCGTTGAGACGCTCTCATTAAGAGAAGTATCTTTCACGATTTGTATGTCGGTGCCGTTGTCAATCGAGTAGGTAATGGCATCGACAGGCTCAGACGAACACGTCGCTGCATCGGCCGTCAGAGTGAACGGCGATACCACTTCAGTATTATTCGCGGGCGTGCTGACAGTTACTCCTGCCAGTGCGGGCACCGTCAGGGTAGCGAGGAGCGAGGAGGCGACAGAAAGCTTTTCGATGAGTCTCATTGAAATTCCTTTGAATCTGAATTTTTTAAAACGCACAATCTTCCTCACTGCTCTTTTATTCAATAAAAGAGACAGTCGTGGTTTCGGATCTAATTGGGCTCTTCTGAGGGACCGGTCGGAACGCGCCGACATGTATCAACTCAGCAAACCTCTGATTACAGTTTCAGCACTCGCAGCGGACGTTCGGCTACGTTGCTGAACCTGAATCCGGCCAGATTACTTGGGCGCAAAATCAATCTTGCTAGCTTGTCGAACGATGAATTTGCACCGTCTCTTCCTTCGCGTTCAAGTTCTGACCAGTAGGCAACCATGTGTAATGTTCGAGAAAATCCTTACATACTTGACCACGTGGAACAACCTAATTTCCGCTATTTTCTTGAAAAACTGTGCAATTTTAGACAACTCAGAAATAATTACTTGCATCGTGCAAAAAACACACAAGGCTTCGGTAAGAACTACATGTTTTTCTTGCCGTCGGTAATGGGAACCGCCGAAGGCAAACGCACTGAACTCGGAATTCGAGTCATCGCAACACACTTCGAGACGAGTCATTGGTCAACCGACAGATCATCGGAAGAAGGAATAATATCTTGGAAGAATTGATCTCGAGACAAAGGCTCGGATCCATTGAGAATAGCGAAGAGCATGATGCGTCATGCAATCCAAGCTCATCCGATCCAGGCTCATTGATCGGTGCCTGGAATTAAGTTATAGGGGGAAAGCAAACGACGGATCGCAGACTCACCTGTCCTGCCGATCCGTCGTTTGTCGTCAAGCTTGTTACTGTGCTGTATAAGTCCAGGTTATGAGCTTCTGACTCGACGTAAGCCCACCCGTACTTCCGGTAAAGCCTACATAAGCCTTGCTTGTGCCTATGACCGAGGGAATATTGATAGCCTTAGACATCGTGAACGTCTTATTCACTACCGGGTCGTACAGAGTCATTACCAGGGTCGTGCCATCGTAGGTCACGTGCGCCTGCATCGCGTCGCCACTCTTCAAGACCACGCCGCTGGAAGTCATATTCACGGCGGGAACTGTAGGTAGAGCGCCATTGGTATAGACGCCGGTCGAGTCCGTACCTTCTCCGGCATTGCTGTAGAAGTCAAACTTGATGGCTACGCTCTTCTTTATCCCGGCGTATCCGAGTCCGCCATAGGCACCGCCCAGCGCCTTGGGCCCGACGTTCTGAATGGTGAAGGTAAATCCATCACCTTGCGCCAGCGATAACTGAAACTCGAAGTCGGTGGTAAACTTCTGCACTCCGACCGGGGTCGTCCAGAACACACTGCCCGCTTCATGCAGTAGACCATTGGTCAACTGCATCCGTGTGTCGTTCGTAGCGATGGTACTGCCGTTGAGCTGCAGGCCTGTCGTTGATGAGAAGCCGCTCGAGAAGTTGATCGTCGGTGCCCCTGCCTGGATCAGGTATGCAGCCGACGTGACAACGCTGTTTGCAAGATTTGGATCAATGGCAATTGCATTGATCGTCATCGACGATGCCACCGCAATGGGAGTGGTGCCGTAAAGGGTCGAGGAAGAAGAGGGCTGCGATCCATTCGTCGTGTAGTAAATCTTCGCCGATGTGTCTGTGTCCGCAAGCTTAACCTGCTGTGTCGAGGTATAGGTTCCTGCGGCTGGCGAGAAGGTCACGGGAGGAGTCTGGTCGCTAAATGTAAAGGTCGCCGTCGTCACTCCGCTCTGAACATAATTTGGCGCGCTGGCAATTGCCCGAACCGTCGTGTCAGAACTGATCGTGATCGCTTCAGCATAGAGCGTCGACCCTGTCGTTGGAACCGATCCGTCCAGCGTGTAATAGATATTCGCTGACTGTGTAGTCGAGGACATAGTGACCGACTGAGCAGATGTGAATGTGCCGCCGTTCGGCTTAATTACCGGAGCTGCCGCGATTGGTTGTCCGTTGAACAATCCATATACATTCACTTCCTTTTGTGTCGCGACGTATACCTTGCCATTGGTCACGATGGGGATTGCGAACTTGTTCGCTGGTCCGGCCCCATCGCGTGCGGCATTTTTGTCGCTCTCATAAAGTGGCGTCGTAAGGTCGTTGGCATCCCAGGCATAAAGCACGGCGGGACCCTTGGTGTTGAACTGGTCCGAGCGAACTGCCCAGGCAATGCCGTCCTGGGTGCCGTTTGATGAAATCGAAAAAGAAGGGCTGGGAAACTGCGCACTGATAGTTGACTGGCTCGATGGCGTAGTGTTCATCACGCCGTTGTTCAGTTCGAAAATCATGGGCACGCTCTTGTTGCCCCACACATAGACTTTCCCGTTCCAATACGCCGGCGTATTCCACAACCCCGTGATCTGCCCTGAAATATCCTGCAACGCATTCGTATTCGAGCCAGCAGATGAACCGGCAAACCCGCCGAGATTATCGCGATTAAGTACGACAATCCTGCCTTCCTTTCCCGACTGCACCAATTCATGCGGATAACTACCCTGCTGGTCCGGAACCATCAGCAACCCACCGGAGCCCTCATCAAGGTCGCCGTTGTTGAGCTTGTCTGCATTGAACGAAACAAACACGTCGCTCGGCGTTAGCCCACCGTTGGCAAGATTGAATTGGACCACGCTTTCGCCCAGTTCAGCGGTAGGCTTGTTGGTTGTTCCATGCGTACCATTTCCCGTTACGATGAAGAGCCGTCCCCCCGATGCGTCTTCGTCTATCGGCAGGCCCGCGCCCGCTGCCCAGGTGCCGGCGCCATAACCGCTCGGAGACGTGCAAATAACTGCTGTCTGCTTGAGGCTCGTCCCGTCATAGGCAAACAGCCATCCGTGCCACGGCCCATCGTCGCCGTGCGCCGCATATCCGAAATACACATGCCCGTTGTAGTAGTCGAGAGCTGTGCGTTGGTTCTGCCACAGGGGACTGAAAGAAAGCTTGCCTCCCGAACTGCCAGTGCCTGTTCCCGACACCGTTGCTGTCACGACTACCGGGCTATTCGCCTGTTCTGCGCCCGTGATGATGTTGATCGCGTGCAAGCGCGAAAAGTACGCGCCACTCTCTTTGGTGTTCGCAACCACATAAAGTGTGTTTGTCGCCGGATTGATCGTCGGAGTTCCGGTGATGCCGATTTCCGATACATCGGGCGATCCGGTGTCCTGCCAGGGGATCGATGTCGCCCCCGATCCGGCGCCATGCGATGTGCTCAGCAGGCTGACTTGCCATATCGGCTTTGCATTCGTTCCGCCATTTGAATCCGCGTCGAAGGCATAAACCGAGTCGTGCGAAGTGGCAACGAAAAGCACATTGTGAACCTGGCCGTCGCTCATGGTGAGCCCTGGAATATATAAAGGCTGTGCGTAAGTAAGTCCATCGACGGCCAGGGAAAATAGCTTGCCGAATGAGCTTACATTTACGTTGCCGGGAGTCAGTGCTGTTTCATTGGTATTCTGCCCGGCATGGGAGAGGTCATATCGCCACGTCGGTACGATCACCGGTGTCTGCGCCAGCAGGCTTGCTGCCGTCATGCAGAATAGTGAGATTGCAACCAGGCGCATTCCGATCCTTCTCAGCGAGGTAAGTTTCGCGCCGAGAATAGACCGGGGGAAAGTAGACAGACTAGAACGCTCAGTCATGAGGGATACCTTCTCGAGGGGGCTAGATTGATAGAGTGGAATTGACAGCCTGGGGGCCGGGCTGTAATCACGACGATCCTACAGAAGGCATCACGGAGAGGCAATTAAAACATGTTGCCGCTGGTCCCGGAATTAGGCGGAAGTAATCGATTTTCCGCGGGTGGGTAATATGTTTTCCTGCGCCTTGTTACTAGCCGCGAGTTACGAAAGTCTTACAGTTCGTGTAAGGGGATGACATGCTATCTTTTAGAGGTTTTTGGGGCGCGTGGCGTCCGTCTCTTTGTACTCTTCTTTGTGCCGGTTCGCTAACTCTCTGTATGACGTTAGTACATGCGCAGAAAGCTCGCGAGGCTACACTGGGCCTTGCCTGGAATGTACGTGGCTCATGGCAGGTGGCGGGCAAACCGGGCCCGCTTGCAAGCGGAGATTCAGTTCAGCCAGGTGAGCTTCTTCGAGCCGCAGGTTCCGAGAGCCATTCCATCACGGTTCTCCTTTCTGACGGGCAGAGCATTCGCTACGAATGCTACACGGCGGAAGACTGTGCGCGCGGCTTTCGCGTGCCGGCGTTTTTCCACGCACCTGAGCCGTTTGCAGTCGAAATGCTGGCGCACCTTCAAACCATCTTGCACAGAGACAGTCAAGTCTCTTCGGGTGAATCCAGCTCTCGGAAGTCGGCCCGGTTGCCGCTCGATGAGGCCCTCGTCGTGCTCGATCGCGACAACAACGTCCACGTTGCCGGTCTCGCTTCGAGTCTCCCTAATGGTCGTTATTCGTGTGATTTAAGATCGTTTGATCAAATCAATCCGCGACGATCCCATTTGTCTTTGGAAAAAACGGCATCGTCGCTCACCGTTTCACTTCCATCTCCCGGCGTTTATATCGCTACCATCACCGACGATCTGAACATGCCGCGGATCGAGCTTTTCCTTGCCGCCATCCGTCCCACGCAGGCCGCAAATTTCAAACGCTCCTATGGCCAAGCCCGCGCGCTGATGGAAAAATGGAATGAGTATTCGCAGGCATGGCCCGCGCATGAACTGCAACGGGCCTATCTCGAGTGGCTTATGGACGATAAGAAGGGGCTGACTATCGCCAGGCAAAGTCAGAGGGAAGGGAAGACCGGAGTAAATCAGGCGTCAGGAATTGCCGCGCCGGACGATAGGGCCGGTGTCACTGCGGAGCCGACGTTTTCGCCGAAGCCTGGCAGGCACCACGGGGAAGTGGCGATCACATTGAGCAGCGGCACTGCCGGCGCGATCATTCACTACACCGTAGATGGGTCTCTTCCTAGCTCTGCCTCAACCATTTATCACGCCCCGGTTATTGTGCAGGCAAATGAGCTGACCATCAAAGCCTTTGCCTCTTCCCCGCAAATGAAAGACAGCCCAGTGGTCACTGGAATATTTCAGATTCAAGAGTAATTAGGGCCTTAGGGAGGAAGATCAACGACTTTGTCGTGCGGCTGACTTGTCACTCGCCACTTACAGGAATATTCTCGACGATATTTCAGTAGTTATAAGTTAGTTAAGAGATGTTTATAGAAGTTAGCTCGAAAGATAACACAGTCTCGGGCGGAAATCATTATCCACCCGAGGCCAGGACCGTAAAACTAGTTTCGTTTCAGTTCGTCTACCAACGATAGACGGTCAGATCATGTGAATAAACCACGACCGGAGCGCCGCTTGCCTGCGAAGGATCGAGCTGGAAGTTGACCACCGTGTCTCCCTTTGACCATCCCAAAGCCAACGCCTGGAAGGTGGTGATATTGATGTTAGCGACAACGCCATCGAATGCTACCCAGTGATAGGTCGTATTCCCGGAATCGTCACGCGAGGTGTAAATCTGAATGTGATGCCAGGTGTTGGCGGTCCAAGTCTCGACATTGCAAGGAAGGGTGGACGGAGCCCAGTGGACGCTTCCGCCCGACACGTACGAATACTCCCATTTCTTTGCGTAGCTGGAGCATTGGAAGGCAAAGATCTCCGTTTCGCCATTCGGAATCACTTGGTTCATATCCAGTTCCAGGTTGGCCAAGAGCGAGGGATTCGGTAATTCGACCCACACGTCATATATATAGTTATGAGTCGTATTGTCTTTTACGAAGTCGATCGAGCAGCGTTCGCCGCCGTGGTTGCTATAGTTCGCAACTTGGAACTTCTGGACGTCTTCATAGCCGTCAACGGTGACGGGATATGTGATGCCACCAGTGGACGAACCCGACGTTGCAGAATCATGGGTGCACTTCCAAAGATTGTTGCCCATAAGATTGCCGGACGAGATTGCGTTCGGCGGGATTAGCGATGTAACGGGAGGCGTCGTAGGTCCTGTCGATGCGGCTACCGTAACTGCAACATCAGTTACACACACGGTGTGCTTACCCCAGGACTTAACGCGAACAATGTGGTTGCCGGCGGATGTGGAGACACTAGCAGACAGCGCAGTCCCCTTGGTAACGGCCGCATCGGGCAATGAGTCGAGCGAATAGCCCATCGAAACCACCGGTACGCCGCTGCATGTCGCGGCTTTGGCAGATAACTGAAACGGAGCTGAAACGCTGGCCCCGTTGGCGGGGCTCGTGACGGTTGGGTTTGCCACAGCGGGCAAAATGGAAATCGCCATGAGGGCGGACGCGAATGAAACTTTATGGAGGATGTTCATGTAATACCTCTCTGTAGTCGTATTAGGGGCCGAATTCGAATGGCTTACATACACTCCGAGTAACCGTGTCAGAGGGTCCTTCGCTCTCAGCACATACGTGCGAGAACGACATACTCTGGTCACGCTTCACCTTGCGTACCCATCCTTTTTGGATAAGTTGATAGTAACTGGACTTTACAAAAAAGTGTTACGGATAAACACAAAAGAGGGTGACGAAAGTTTGTATGTATTTAAGCCTACGGCTTTCGAATCATATCGCCCTTCCTGCTCTGAGCAGGTAAAAGCGTGACTCATCGCATCCTCGAAACTGATCGTTCCCTGTACTGTGAGGTCATTCATCGAAAGCAAATATGTGTTCCGGGGAAATAGCAAAAACGTGGCAAAAATGCCCAAAATGCATGTTTTTGGCGGTTCGAGACGCACGCATGGTTCACCGGAAGTGCTCACTCGAACACATTCAGAGGGGATGGATAATGGAGCGAGACCGCTGCGCCGACATGCCTCTGACGGTCACGAAAAGGTCTTAAGTCGGCGGGTTCCAACTAGGCAAAAAACGATCCAGTATCGACGGAATGATATAGGATGGAGTACATCGGGTAAGTACAAAAGTAACTTGTGCCTGTCCGTCTCAACACATCAATCGAGTTCTGTTGAGCTTGATGCCATCAAGTCGGCCCAGCAGAGTTACTGCGATCCGCTCGGAGTCGAACAGTCGCTGCGCCATGGCTTGCACCTGCGGAGCTTCCACTGCATCGATCCGCGCCGTGATTTCTTCGGCGGTGAAGAATTGGCCGAAGTACATCTCCTGCCGAGCCAAGTTGGCCATGCGCGAATTGGAACTCTCGAGGCCCATCAGGATGTTGCCCTTGAGCTGGTCTTTGGCGCGGGTCAGTTCTTCCTCACCGAGCTCCGCCTCCTTCAAATTGCGGAATTCCGCCGTAATCAGATCGATTGTCTCGAGAGCTTTGCCCGCAGACGTCCCGGCGTACACACACAGCGTGCCTGTATCGCGATACGGGCTCAGGTCGGAGAAGACCGAATACGCCATGCCGCGCTCTTCGCGAATGGTTTGAAATAGCCGCGAACTCATTCCGCCGCCGAGCACGGTATTAAGAATCAGCGTCGCGTAGCGGTTTTCGTCGGTAATCGGCGGAGCCGGCACTCCCAGGCAAATCTGCACCTGCTCTAGCGACTTTTTGTTGCGCAAAAGGATCCGTGCGCTCGACTTCGGCGCCGGCAATTCATGCAGAGCTTCACCCGCGGCCATCGGTGCAAATTTCTCCGAGACTGCCTCGACAAATTCGTCGTGATTCAGATTTCCGGCCGCGGAGAAGACCATATTTCCGCCGCGAAACCGTCCGCCATGAAAATCAAGCAGTTTGGGCTGGTCGAGCTTGGACACCGTTGCGGTCGTACCTAAAATAGGCTTGCCGAGGGGGTGATCTTTCCAGAAATTCTGTGTAAACAGCTCATTTACCAAGACATCCGGGTTGTCTTCGTCGATTTTGATCTCTTCGAGGATCACGCCCCGTTCGCGTTCGATGTCGCGAGACGCAAAGGTAGGATTCAAAACGAGATCGGCCAGCACATCGAGAGCGATCGGCACGTGATTCGCCAGCGATTTCACGTTGAAACAAATCGTTTCTTTGCCCGTAAACGCGTCGAGATTGCCCCCAATCGAGTCCATTTCGCGCGCAATATGCTGCGCGGAACGCGACCGCGTGCCTTTAAAAACCATGTGCTCCACAAAGTGGGAAATGCCATTGATTTCAGCGTCTTCGCCCCGCGAGCCGGACTTGATCCACACTCCCATTGCCACGGAGCGCAGGTGTTCCATGCGCTCGGTCAGTATGATCAGCCCATTCGGCAAAACGGTTCGGCGGAGGTTGCGTTCAGTCGTCATCGTCCTCTATTCGATTCGGTTTGAGCCCTGACGGACTCATTGCCCATCCAGCCTCCACACAGGCGGCTCGGCAGGCTACTTTCGTGTTTTATCGGCGAGTGGCGTCACGTGGGCTGCATTCAACGCCAAAATACTCTATGCTGCCCTTAGCTGTGACTGGGAAGACCACCCAACTCGTTCAATTAGACGCCGCCGCAGGGCCGGACGCAAGCCATGTTCTGCTCCCTGGAGTGCTGTTTGGCCTCGACGAGGCTGCTTTGTCTGCGCGGATGGCGGGCATGGGAGAGCCGTTGTGGCGTGGCAAGCAACTGGCAGAAGCCCTTTATCGTCAACGAATTAAGTCTCTCGATGAGCTGACGACTTTCCCCAAAAACCTGCGTCATAAACTGGACATCGAGGGTTGGGAAGTCGGCCGGCCGCAAATTGTTCAGGTCTACAAGTCTGTTGATGGCACAGAGAGGTACCTCGTCCAATCCGCCGGCTCAGGCGTTCAGGGCCAGACTGTCGAAACCGTCTGGATGCCCGAAGGCGACGACGGCGAGACGGGCGATGGCAGCGAAGACGAAAGCAAAACCTGGAGCCGGGCTACAATTTGCGTTTCCAGCCAGGTCGGTTGCGCGGTCAACTGCCAGTTCTGCCTGACCGCAAAACTCGGCCTGCAGCGCAACCTGACAGCAGGAGAAATCGCCGGGCAAGTCGTCGGTGTGCTCGATCGCCAGGGCGTTGAAGTCGGCCGCCAGCGCGTCAATCTTGTCTTCATGGGCATGGGCGAGCCTTTTCTCAACTATGACAATTTCATGGGCGCCGTCCGCCTGCTGGTCACCGAAGTCGGCCTCAGCCCGCAGCGAATGACCGTCTCCACGTCAGGCATCGTGCCAGGCATCGAGCGTTTCGCGCAGGAACCCGCCGAACTCCGCCCCAAACTCGCCATCAGCCTCAATGCGTCCAACAACGACATTCGCAGCGAGATCATGCCCATCAACCGCAAGTGGCCCATCGAGGCGGTCGTCGATGCCGCTCGCCAAGTCACTCTGCGCCCTCGCGAGCGCATCACCTTTGAATACGTGCTGCTAGACGGCGTCACCGATCAGCCTGAGCATGCTCGCGAAGTAGCGCGGTTGGTGCGCCGTACTGGTCTCCCCGCCAAGGTCAATCTGATTGCGTGGAATCCGGGCCCGGGAATCAACTACACCATGCCCCAGCCCAAAGCCGTTGAGGCGTTTCGGAACCTTCTGATCGCCGCAGGCATTCCGACCTACCTCCGCCGTCCTCGTGGCCGCGATATCTATGCCGCCTGCGGCCAGTTGAAGCGCACGGTCGAAGGCTGAACTTCGCATGCGCTGGAGTAAGTAAGGATTACTTCTAGCAGACCTCGCGGCCAATGCGAAGATCGCATTCCGGTGATCAGTGATACTTATCACTGATCGACTGGCACCGCCGGTCTGATGCTGGAGCGTAGCATCAGGAGAACCTTTCCATGAATCATTTCCGCGCGTATATGTTCGGCTCCGTCTTGCTCGTATTTCTCTTTTCGGCTGCTGCCGTCCAACCTGCCATAGCTCAGCAGGATCAAGCCACGCATATACACCATCGGCTGATTCCGGCCGGGGATACCTGTGCCAGCTGCCATAAGGCGGTGTATGACCAATGGAAAGCCAGCCCGCATAGCGCCAACGGTGTCGAATGCACCGTGTGCCACGGCGAGACAACAGCAAAGGACTTCGCGGGCAAGCCGGGGTTAAGTGCTTGCGACAGCTGTCACAGCGACCAGGTGGCACAACTGAAGTCCGATCCATTCATGAAAGGAAAGACGTGTGTGGACTGTCATCAAGCACACATCTTCGTAGAGCACAAGAAGGCTGCCCCGGCGGGCGAGTAATAACAATTTCCAGGCGTCGCATTCTCGCACTGCCGGCCGGCGCATCCGCGCTCGCCGCCCCGGAAACGTGTCTTTGCATGCCAAGGGAATGCACGACCGGCTGCCCTGAAAAGCAGCGGGTCGTGAAACTGAAAAAGTCTGCCAGGCCCCTTGTTGTTACGCAAACGCGTTTGCAGTTGCTTATCGTAGTGCTTATGGGACAGAACTCCCTACCCCGGCCACTCAACAACGCCCATGGAATTTGTTCGCGTTCGCATCATCTTCGATTGGCGATCGCAGCCTGACCCAACGCCAGCAACGCGCCCGTGACCCGCTCCGCTGCGTGGCGCACCACCTTGTCCTCGCTGGCGAAGTTCCCGGCAATACAGCGCACGCCCATAGCTTCAATCCGCTCGATGTCCGCCACAATCGGCGAAGCTTTCTCGGCCGCATAGCGCTCCAGCGTTTCTGCTGAAAACGGCGCAATATTCACCAGCGCATAGTCAAAGATAGGCTCGCGCGTGTGTTCGTAAATCCGCTTAATGTGTTCCGAAGCCGTCAAGCCGAGACTCTCGTTGGCCTGCGTCATCAGGTTGCAGACGTAGACCCGAACACCCTTGGCGTGCGCCAAAGCTGCAGGAATGCCCTGGACCAGCAGGTTCGTGATCAGCGAGGTATAAAGCGACCCCGGCCCCACCGTAATTAAATCGGCCTTCTCGATCGCGTCGAGAGTTTCCGGCAGCGCCGCCGCCGTTTCGGGCTCGATCATCAACTCGGCAATCCGCAGCCTGCTGGCGGTAATATTCGTTTCTCCGCGCACCAGCGAGCCGTCATCCATGCGCGCAACCAGCGTCGCGTTCGCCGTCGTCACGGGGTAGATGCGCCCACGCACCGCCAAAATCTTCGATGCCAGTTGAATCGCCTGCCCAAAGTCGCCCGTAATCTCAGTCAGCGCCGCCACAAACAGGTTGCCGAAGCTGTGACCTTCCAGCCCGTCTCCCGACCGAAACCGATGCGCAAACAGCTTGGCCAGCAGATCGCCTTCCGCACTGAGCGCGACCATACAGTTGCGCAGATCCCCTGGCGGCAGCATATTGAATTCTTTTCTCAGCCGGCCTGAGGATCCACCATCGTCGGTCACCGTGACCACGGCTGCCAGGTCGGCAATCTGACCGATCTCTGACGCCTTCGCGCCTGGTGCATTCACATGGCGGCATAAGCCCCGCAGCAGTGTAGACAGCCCCGTTCCACCGCCGATAGCCACGACGCGCAGTCCGGGTGATGTGGCAATGATTTCCGGCGCGACCGAGCGAGGGTGTCCCTCGTTAAAAGGCGTCGTAGTTTGCGGTTCCGATAAATTCACGCGCGGCCTAAGGGATTTCCGGATAAAGCAATTCGGTGAAACGCGGATCGTCCACCATGCTTTGGAAATCGTTGTCGGAGCGCGCCTGCAACCTGTTCTTAGGGTTGAGCGCAATGGCCTTCGAGAGATTATTCAAGCAATCCTGCGAGCGGCCGGTAATACTGTCGAGCACCGCCAACCCATAATATGCGTAGTCGGCGCGCGGGTCGTCCGTCACCACGCCGTTGAATTGTTCTCGCGCTTCGTCATAGAAGCCCGTGTTCAACTGCGACACAGCATAATCGTATCGCTCCTCGGGTGTGAGGAAGGCGAGACTGGGCCGCTCCAATTGCCGCCGACACGTGGCCATATACATCTTGCAGCGTTCCAGGATCTCCGGAGGAGCCGTCGGCAGCAGTTTCTCAAACGCCGCCAGCGCCTTATCGTACTTGGCTTGCTGCAATAGCTGCACGGCCGCCTGGTAGTGTTGAAAGGCTGGCCCCGTGGTTGCATGGCCGGCTGGTTTCGCAGCCGGTAAGGAAGCTTTTATGCGGCTCGCTGCCGCCGACCTGGCCTCTTGCATCATCGTCGTTTACCGGTAACAGTTTGTTTCTAACTCATCTGATGCGGGTTATTCATCCGCCTACGCAGAACAATCTCTCTGCTCAGGCCATCTTTATACGCAGAACGCCTTCGTCCGTCAATGCCCGCACTGTGAAGTGCAAGCATAACACTTTCGTCATTCCGTCTTTTTACTGTAAATGGCCGGGTTCAGAGACGGGTCGTTATACATCTTCAATTGGCGATAGAGTTTGAACCGCCGCGTGCCCGCCAGCGTCTCGCTCCACAATTTATCCAGGCAGCTCGCAAGGTCCCCACGCTGCTCCTCGAGAATCGCCAACCTGCCCTTATTTCGCTCTGCATGACCGGCCGGCGCGCCCTCGCGTTCTGCCTCTTCGCGCGTGTGAAAAATCTTCAATGCCAAAATCGATAACCGGTCGATCATCAGTCCCGGCGATTCGGAGTTAAGCGGAGCCTCAGCCTCAGGTAAACCTCGCGCTCCCAGCCACTCCAGCAGCCGCCGGTCAATTTCCTCGGCCAGGTCGTTGCGCTGCTGGTTGGTTTTGTCGATGCGTCGTTTCACATCCGCGACATCAGCATCGGTGGCCCCAGGACAACGCGCTTCGTCCTCTATGTGCCACAGGTCAAAGTTCGCGCGATGCTGGCGCGCAAGGCAATCCAGCCACTCTCGCTCGCCGCCGCCATTCGAATGCGCGTGAGCTCCCAACTCGGACGCTTCATGCCATGCGCGCGTCCACCGGTCATGCCAATCGACAATCGCGTCCGACGAAAGCATTCGCCCCGTTCCCTTTTCCCGCATCGGTTCCAGTCTTCTCACTCGTTCTCGCCATCGACCGCCGTGTCTATGGTAGAACTATCCTCACTTGAGGTCCAAGGCGGCTCGCCGCATTCAAGCGCCGGCAAGCCCCACATGCAACTACATTCCACCACGCGAGGCATCGATGGCCGAAGGCAACGAGCGATTTCTCTGCATCTCCAGCTATGAAAAAGGGCAGGACTTTCTCCGTCAATGTGCGGAGATGGGCGTCAAGCCCACCCTGCTCACCGCCGAAAAGCTGCGCCATGCCGACTGGCCCCATGAGGCGCTTGAAGAGCTCGTTACCATGCCTGAAAACCTCACCCGCGAGCAGATTCTGAATACGGTCACGTGGATGTCCCGCGGTCGCCGCTTCGATCGCATCATTGCGCTCGACGAGTTCGATCAGGAAACCGCCGCCGAACTGCGCGAACACATGCGTCTGCCCGGCATGGGCGTCACCGGCATGGCTTACTACCGCGACAAACTCGCCATGCGCACCAGCGCTCTCCAATCCGGCTTTCTCGTCCCCGAGTTTTGCCCCGTGTTGAATTACGACGAACTGCGCGCCTACATGGCCAGCGTGCCCGCGCCCTGGCTTCTCAAGCCGCGCGCCGAAGCCTCAGCCCTCGGCATTCGCAAAATACACGAGCCGGAGCAGCTATGGCGCGCTCTCGATGAGCTCGGCGATCGTCAAAGCCATTTCCTCCTCGAACGCTTCGTCCCCGGCGACATCTTCCACGTCGACTCCATCCTCAGCGAGCGCGAAGTCGTCTTCGCCGTGGCCCATCAATACGGCCGTCCGCCCATGCAGGTCATGCACGAAGGCGGCGTCTTCACCACCCGCACCGTCGACCGCTTCAGCGATGAGTGGCGCGAACTCACCGCTCTCAATGCGCGCCTCGCGCCGTCGATGGGCATGGTGCGCGGCGTCACCCACGCCGAATACATCCGCGCTCACGCCGACGGCCGCTATTATTTTCTTGAGATCGCCGCCCGCGTCGGCGGAGCCTTCATCGTCGACCTGGTCCAGGCCTCAACCGGCGTTAATCTATGGCGCGAATGGGCAAAGATTGAAGTGCAGAATCTTCGCGGCAAGCCTTACACGCTCCCCGCTGTGCGCGAGGAATATGCCGGCAGCGTCCTCTGTCTTGCGCAAACGGCCGAGCCCGACACCTCATCCTTCAACGCTCCCGAGATCGTCCTGCGCATGAAAAAGCACCATCACGCCGGCCTCATCGTGCGTTCTGAGAATCCCAATCGCGTCCGCGATCTGCTCGAAGATTACAGCGCCCAATTCGCCGAGAGGTTCCTTGCGTCCATGCCGCCGCCCGCCAAGCCTACGGCCTGAGTCCCGTGGCCAATTGCGCAATTGTCCGCGCATGTAGAAGCTTGATCTGTGTCTGCCTGGGTTCGATAACGTCCTGGTTCTGGTCCTCGGACTTTGCCGCCCGTTTTTCCTTCAACCATGCACGTATGCTGAATGCATAAATACAAATGCAAAACAGGTTGGCGGGAATGAATCCGAATTGTTCCGTTCGCAATCCGATCACACATACGATCACGCTGTTAATGCCTGAAATAACCAGGCCGGACCAAAGTTTACGTCCTACCAGGAAAGTGGCGACGACGGTGAGCAGACAAGATACATAATCCAGGCGGAACATTACATTAAGCCTCCGATTGCAATAACTATGTGAGCAGGGAAGACCTCGCGCTCTCTAAGGGCGCAATAATCCCTGTGTCTCTCTCGAATCTCCGGGGACGGGAATCAATTGCTAATTGGTTTTTTTTAAGCGTTCAACTTTAATTGCCGCTGCCACCAGGCGACCCTCGATCCCCGTCGCTCCGTGCTGACCGCGGTCGACTGCCGATACATCGGTCCTGCCTGCCAAAGACGGGTGCTGAAAAAACGCTCCGTCGTGCATTTCGAGCACGTTTGATGCGCGTCAAATTCGCCCCGCCGTTCCCCATGAATCGATCTTGGCCAGCTCCAGTGATGCCTAGGGCAAGCAAGATTCACTAAAACCCGATGAAGCCCGAGGATCAGGCGAAAACTCTCGGTTTTCGTTATCGCCTTCGGAACAATGTGAAGCCTCACCCCGACCTGGGTATACGCGGGGATTGGATTCATCGCTGCCATGTTGGACCCCCTCCATGCACCGATCATTCATTCATTAGATTAGAAATGCGTTTTCTGGTTTCTAAGTATTGCAAGCGGAGGGCCAAACTTTCGTCCCGAACTTCCTGATCGCTTTTACTTAAAAACGTGGAACTTAGCAAAAACAATTGCAAACCGGGTCGTGCCCACCCATGTACGTGACGAAGTGACGAAGACGAAATCCCGTCACTAAGGCGAAATATCGTCTCTCTTCCGCGCGTCTCATTCCTCGAACCAGCTTCCAGGCACATTTGATTTTCCGAAAATATGCCCGCCGTATGGAAGACTTGTTGAAGAAATTGGATTATTCAGAATTGAGAGCAAGATACGGATAGCATCGCCAAGATAAACCGCTCACCATGAATTCATGCACATAACCGTTGAGCCCTCCATTCTCTATTTTGGTACGCCAGTTGTCCTGCTAAGCACCTTGAACGCAGATGGCAGTCCGAACCTCGCACCGATGTCGTCTGCATGGTGGTTGGGATGGAACTGCATGCTGGGGCTGGGAGCGAAGGGGCATACTGCTCAAAATCTGCAGAGGGAGAATGAGTGCGTTTTGAACTTGCCCACAGTGGTGCTGGTTGAGGCTGTCAATCGCCTTGCGCGGCTGACGGGCTCGAACCCAGTTCCACCTCATAAGCAAGCAATGGGGTATCGGCATGAACAGGATAAGTTCGGCGCAGCAGGACTGACGGCATGCCCCTCAGAATTGGTCAAGCCTCCACGCATTCATGAATGCCCGGTTCAGCTGGAAGCGGTCCTTGAATCCATCCATCGATTCGGCGCTCGCCCGGACAAGGCACACACAGCCCTGGCGTTCGAGGTCAGGGTCGTGAGAGCCCATGTCGATCCATCCATCCTGGTTGCTGGCGCTGAAAACCACATTGATCCAGACAAGTGGCGTCCTCTCATCATGAGCTTTTGCCATTTCTACGGCCTCGGCGAGAGAATCTGGCGGTCAACTCTTGCCGAGATTCCGGAGGAGGCATATCGTCCTGTCCTGCACATGGCTAGATGATCCAAGCCTCGCTTCAACTCATGCGATATGTGCAGGTAACGCACACGGAAAGCACAACCGCGAGCATGCATGGGAGCCGGATTGTGGCAAAACTGCCGAGGCGCTCCTCAATGCCGGTGTCTTAGGTATAACGGATTCCGGATTTGCCTCGAACGGCGACTACGCTCCAACGTTTTCTTCTTAACCTAGCCCTTATGCACGTACCCCTCCTTTATTTATCTTCATTTCCGCTCAAAATCGTGCAGACATTTCTCTAAACCGCTTATTTTTCAATGTATTTTCCACCGAAGCAAGCGCAAACGGCTCCTTTTCCGTGCACAAAACCTGCAGATTCCTACATTTTCTTACATCGCTGCCTGATCCGTCCCCACAACTTACAATTGCCTTTCGGAGCAAGCAATGGAAAACAAGTGGCAATATCCTCATCGGCGTTGGAATCCCTTGCGGCAAGCCTGGGTCTTGGTCTCTCCTCATCGCACCCAGCGTCCTTGGCAAGGTGAAGTCGCCCAGACCGCTATGCCTTCCGCCGTCACCTACGATCCGCAGTGCTACCTTTGTCCCGGCAACACCCGCGCCGGCGGAGCGGTAAATCCTTCCTACGAAACCGTCTTTTCCTTCGTCAACGACTATGCCGCCCTGCTTCCCGAACTCCCCGCAGCCTCTGAAGCTCCAGCATCGCCGCTCCTGGTCGCCGAAGCCGTCCGCGGGCTCTGCAAGGTCCTCTGCTTCCATCCCGATCACAGCCTGACACTTGCCCGCATGACCCAGTCCGAAATCCGCACCGTTGTCGACGCCTGGACCCACGAATTTCAAGAGCTTTCCGCCCTCGATTGGATCGAATACGTGCAGATATTTGAGAATCGCGGCGCTATGATGGGTGCCAGCAACCCTCATCCGCACGGCCAGATCTGGTCGACCGGCTTCGTCCCCGACGAGCCCGCCGCAGAGACCGTCGCACAGCGCGCTCATCTCGACTCGACCGGCCATTGCCTGCTCTGCGACTACCTGGCTGCCGAGCAATCCTCCGCCGAGCGCATCATCTTTGAGAATGAGCACTTTGCCGCCGTCGTCCCCTGGTGGGCGACTTGGCCCTACGAGGTCCTCTTGCTGAGCCGTCGCCACGCCGGGTCGCTGCCAGAATTCTCCTCGGCCGAGCGCGACAGTTTCGCCAACGCCCTCAACCGGCTAACTACAAGATTCGACAACCTCTTCCATACCAGCTTTCCCTACACGATGGGCTTCCACCAATCGCCCACCGACGGCAAGCCGCACGAGGAGTGGCACTTCCACGCGCACTTCTATCCACCGCTCCTGCGATCGGCCACAGTGCGTAAGTTTATGGTGGGATTTGAGATGCTGGGAATGCCGCAGCGCGATATTACACCCGAAGCAGCCGCCAACCGCCTCCGTGACAGTTCAGAACTGCACTTCTGGCCGAGGACTTAGAAAATGATTGGGGAATTGCGGCCGGAAAGAGTGGTGAGCTCGGAGCGGCTCGAACGCTCGACCCACGCCTTAAAAGGGCGTTGCTCTACCAACTGAGCTACGAGCTCTTTAAGGCCGCTTCTTCAAAATTAACACAGCCGATGGGTGGAACGGTTCAACGACGCTCCGCAAACCAATCGGAGGCCCGATCGCAGCCCGGCATCCCGGCCAGAGGGCCGGTGTGTTCCGCAGCACATTGTTAACCGTTAGGTTCCCCCCTTGTTGCCTCGGAACCGGACGCCAAATCAACTTTTCCGCCTTCTATACCTCTCCCGTAACTATAAGAAATAACGCCGGTTATAGCGAACGGGGAGAAGGGTATAACCGAAGTAACCTACCGATGTGTGGATGGCGAGAAAGTGTTAGCCAGCAATCGTTGCAAGTGTTATTGTTCTGACAACAGCCGTCCAAATAGGATTCGGGTTGCAGAATCTGCGTTCGGCTGCGTTGCAGGCGGGTCTCGCGACATCCGTGTCAAGGCGGGATCGGTCTGGACTAAAAATACATAGGCCGGTAAGGTAGAAGGTGGCAAATGACTGATCGTAAAGCGCTTGGTGACCAGGATGAAACTCCGGAAGACGTAGCGACGCTATATTCGTGGGCCAATCTCCATGGCGCGAAGTATCGCGATTTTTCAGCTTCCAGGGCGCAAACCCGTGAAAAGGCTCGCCAACGCGTACAGGAGGCTATCGACATGGAGCGTCAGCGGCCATCCTCTCCAGATCCTGAGCCACAGAGAACCATCGAACCGCCTCGCGCGGTTGAATCAAGCCGCGTAGCCGAAGCCGAGCGACGTGCCGAACAAGCCGCTCAAGACAATGCCCGACGCGCCGAGCAATTGGCCGCACAGCAGCGAGCTTGGCAAGCCGAGCGTTCGGAACATATTGCGCCTGAGAATCATCGCGCTAATCTGGCTCCCACTGCTACCGAGGTCTATCGCCAGCCCCAGCCCCAACAGCAACCGGAATCTGCGCAACCGCGTGCCTACGAACAGGCCCATGAACATCCGATTGCATCCGCGCAAACCAAGGTTTCGCCCCAGTTTCAACCCCCTCAGCAGAAAACGCCGCCGTCCGCACCACCGTCCTACGTACCGATGCAGGAAGAGAGTTACCAGCATGCGCGCGGTGGCTGGAACCAGGCGGAGCCGCCCGACAGCCCTGTGCGGCCTGCGTGGCTGAGTGCCGACCGAACCGAACTTGCGCAGCAGCCTGTACCTCCGGCTCCCGATGACACATTGCAGGCCTCGCGCGATCGCCTGACCTCGCGCTGGTTCGCCCTCAAAGGCGTGTTTGCCGGTGCCCCTGCTGCAGTTGAGCCCGCGCCACCACCGGTGTCATCTCGTGCGCCCATCCTTGCCGTCTTTTCTCTGGCGGGCGGCGTCGGCAAGACAAGCCTCGTGGCCACCCTTGGTCGTGCGCTTTCGGCCCGCGGCGAACGCGTACTCCTTGTGGATACAGCCTCTTACGGCCTGTTGCCGTTCTTTTTTGGCGCCCGCGACCGCCGCCCTGGAGTGCTGCGCACCTTTACGCCCCCAGGGGGAAGCGGCGACTCTCCCGTTCAAATGGTGACGATCGATCCTGAAGCGCTGGGTTCTGAGTCGGCCATTCAGGAGCCGCTATCCCAGGAGATTCTGCTACATGGCCGTAATGCCGGCCGCGTCATTATCGATCTCGCCACCGCTTCCGGTGCCACAACTCGCCGTGTTCTGCGCATGGCCCCCACCGTCCTTGTGCCTATGATTCCAGACATGAGCTCCGTGGTCAGTGTCGGCTCGATTGATTCCTTTTTTCAGAACAACACGAGCAGTGCGGGCCACAAGGTCACACCGTATTATGTGTTAAGTCAGTTCGATCCCTCGCTGCCGCTGCACCTTGACGTGCGTGAAGTGCTGCGCGAACAGCTCGGCGAGCGTCTGTTGCCGTTTGTGCTGCGCCGCACGCCTGCCGTGAGCGAGGCACTGGCCGAGGGTATGACGGTGATGGATTACGCTCCCAACTCCACGGCTGCCGAGGACTTTGGCAGTCTCGCAGGATGGATCAAGAATCTGGCTGCACCGGCAACGCTGGGGTATCGTGGAGTGCGTTGGAGTGAACGATGACGGCAACGGGCCTTTGGCAGGATATCGGGGCAGGAGAAAACGTATTTACTAAACTTCTTCGTCTGATATTTCTGCTGGTTGCCATGGTCGTCTTTTACTTCCTCGCCGTTCTGCCGTTGACTTGGCCGCAGCAGGCCGTTTGCGGGCTGCTGACGTTAATGATGGGCCTGGCCTTGGCCCGCAGCTCCGATTCCTACCTGGTCACCCTCACCTTGATGGTGATGTCGGTGTTTTGTACCTTTCGTTATGGATATTGGCGCTTAGCCACGACGGCCGAGTTCTTTAGAGATCCCGCTAATCACTGGGGAGCGCTGGATGCATTCTTCATCTCCAGCCTGATTCTTGCCGAGCTTTACGCGTTTATTATCTTATTCTTGGGCTATTTTCAAACCATCTGGCCGCTGCGACGCGCCCCCGTCGCGTTACCGGACGATTTGACCGAGTGGCCTCATGTTGACGTCCTGATTCCAACCTATAACGAGCCCCTTGACGTAGTTCGTTTTACTGCTCTCGGCACTCTCAATATCGATTGGCCCGCCGACAAACTCCACGTCTACCTTCTCGACGACGGCAAGCGTAAAGAGTTTGAGCAGTTCGCGTTCGAGGCTGGTATTGGTTACAAAACGCGCGCTGACAACAAACATGCCAAGGCCGGCAACATCAATGCTGCGTTGAAGAGCATGAAGTCGCCTTATGTTGCGATCTTCGATTGCGACCATGTGCCCACCCGCAGCTTCCTGCAGATGACCATGGGCTGGTTCCTGCGCGATCCCAAGCTGGCGATGCTGCAAACGCCGCATCACTTCTATTCCCCCGATCCGTTCGAACGCAATCTCGGGCAGTTCCGTGTGATTCCCAACGAGGGCGAGCTGTTTTACGGGATCGTACAAGACGGCAACGACTTCTGGAACGCAACGTTCTTCTGCGGCTCCTGCGCCGTGCTGCGCCGCGAAGCCCTTGATGAGATTGGCGGGATCGCCGTCGAGACTGTCACCGAAGACGCGCACACTTCGTTGCGTATGCAGATGAACGGGTGGGGAACGGCCTACATCAATATTCCCCAGGCGGCCGGCCTTGCCACGGAGCGGTTGTCGGCACATGTCGGGCAGCGCATTCGCTGGGCTCGCGGCATGATCCAGATCTTGCGCATCGACAATCCGCTCTTTGCGCCGGGACTCAAGTTGCCGCAGAGATTGTGTTATTTCAACGCCATGATGCACTTTCTCTACTCGGTGCCGAGGCTCATTTTCCTCACCGCGCCGTTGATTTATCTTATTCTGTCTCACACCAACGTCCCCGGTTACTGGGCGGCAATCCTGGCGTATGCACTGCCTCACCTGACACTCTCGAACGTGACCAACTCCCGCATCCAGGGAGAACACCGGCACTCATTCTGGAACGAGATCTACGAGACCGTTCTTTCGCCCTACATCCTGTTGCCCACTGTGATGGCCTTGATTAACCCGAAGTTGGGAAAATTCAACGTGACAGCCAAGGGTGGTGTGGTCAGGAAGACATTCTTCGATACTAAAATCGCTCAACCATTCTTGATCTTGCTGATGTTCAATCTGGCGGGCCTGCTGATTGCCATTCCCCGCTACTTCATCTGGGATCGTGACCGGCCGGGCACGGTGCTCATGAATGTTGTCTGGTGCCTTTTCAACATTGTGATCCTGGGTGTGACAACGGCCGTGGCGCGGGAACTGCGCCAGTTGAGGACCACGGTCAGAATCAAGATTATGACAGCAGTCATGGCCAAGCTGCCCGACGGAAGAATAATCGCCGGCGAGACCATCGATCTGTCTTCGGGTGGTTCCAGCATTCGGTTTGATCGGGATATCGATCTATCGCCTCAGAGTCATCTCAAGCTGGCATTTCCGCTGCCTTCGGGCGTAAACGAACTTCGCTCAACCGTAGTATCGTCAGAGGGATCGCTTCTGAGGGTGCGGTTTGAAAACCTATCGATTCTCGAACAGGAAGTCCTGACCATGGTGCTCTATTCGCGCGCTGACTCGTGGCTTGGTTGGGGAGAAGCGCGGGAGAGCGATAACGTTTTGCTCAGTTTGAAGCGCATCATCGCAATCTCGATGCATGGGCTGGCAACAACAGTGCAGAGCTTATTTGCGCATGAGAAAACGAAGCCCCAAAGGGAAAAGAAACCTCTTCCGGTCGTTACTTCAGCGGTGTTGTTTCTACTCGCGTTCGTGCTGACTCTTGCGCCGACTCGTCTCGCAGCCCAGGCTGCCATCAACTCCGATGGGCAGCAGGCGGGAGCGATTGCAGCCAAGCCGGTTCCCCATCCGCTGCCGCCGGGCCAGTTTCGCGACACGTTTACTTTGGCGGACGCCGGCGCATCCTTGATCGAACTGCATGGCATCGATAGCAGTCACACCATTTATTTCACGCTGCCTCAAACGCATGTTCCGCGCACGGCAAAGATCCACCTCAGCTATGCTTTTTCGCCCAGCCTGTTACCCCAGTTAAGTCACATCAAGCTCATGTTGAACGGCACGCTGTTTGCCACTGTTCAGCCCACCCCGGGCCAATCGGGAGGATCGAAAGGCGAGACCGCCGAGGCGGATTTCACGATCCCGCCCGAGCTCATGGTGCACAATAACTCGCTCACCATGCAGTTCATCGGTCACTATGTGATGGTTTGCGAAGATCCGGCCAACACTACGTTATGGGCCAGGGTTCACCGCAGCACCTATCTCGATGTCCAGGGCGACCTGCTGCCGCTGGCCGACGATCTCAAGCAGTTGCCGCTGCCGTTCCTCGATCCGGCCATTGTGCAGCCGCTTAGTCTTCCCGTCGTTTTTGCCTCTGCTCCATCGAGCAAAGCCATTCAGGCCGCGGGCATTGTCACCAGCTACTTTGGATTGATCTCGGAAAGCCGCCCGGTACGTTTTCCCGTTCATATTGGGGAACTGCCTGCGGGTAATGTCGTTGTCATCTCGGACAATCCTGCCAATCTGCCGTCAGGGTTGAACATGGCGACCATCAATGCACCAACCGTCGCCATGCGCACCAATCCCAACGATCCCTATGGCAAGGTGCTGGTGGTCTGCGGCGCCGATTCCGACCAGTTGGTACGCGCGGCCCAAGCCGTGGCCTTGCACACCGATCTGCTCCAGGGCGCTCAATCCACTATCGAATCGCTGAATCTGCCAGCCCGGCAGCAACCCGATGCCGCGCCACGCTGGGCCAGGACCGATCAGACAGTCGCGCTTTGGGATTATGCCAGCGCCGACCAACTGCAGGGCGATGGTTCCACTCCTGTGAACGTGTATTTTCGGATAGCTCCTGACCTTTTCTACGCCGAGCATCCCAACGCTCTGCTCAAGCTTGCTTACCGGTACAATTCCATTCCCATCGGCCCGATTTCGAGCATGCAGATTCGCGTCAATAACGCTTTTCTGGGTTCAGTTCCGCTGGTTCCGGCCCAGGAGGAATCGCACCGAATGCAGCTTGACGTTCCCGTGCCGGTCGTCAATCTGCGGCCTTTTTCCAATTCGCTCTCCTTCGATTTCACGTTTCAATTGCTCAAGAAGAGCAACTGCCAGGACACAACGCCGATCAATATGCAGGGCGCCATCCTGCGCGATACCTATCTCGATCTGCGCGGCTATCCGCATTACGCGCCCATGCCGAACCTCGAGATCTTTGCCAATGCGGGTTTTCCCTTTACGCGCGTTGCCGATCTAAGCGAGACTACCGTGGTCTTGCCTCCCTCGCCCACCGAGCAGGAGATCGAAATGTTCGTGACGCTCATGGGACATTTCGGCAGGCAAACGGGTTTTCCGGCGCTGCGCGTGATCGTGGCCGGCCCCGACGCGCTGCAGGCGGGCGCACATAAGGATTTTCTGGTGATCGGTACGGGCGACGATCAGCCTGGATTCGACAAATTGAACAACGACCTTCCCGTCGCCCTGCGCAGCGGCAGGATTCAAGTTCATGACACGCTTGGTTTTTTTGCCCCTCTGCATCGCGCCTGGTGGAAGGTGCAATCGGATGAACACGCCGAATCGGGCGACCTGACGGCTTCAGGTACACCCGACGCCGTGATCGAGGGCATCGAATCTCCCTTCGACACCGCGGGAAGTCGCAGCCTTGTAGCCATTCACCTCAAAGACACACCCACCTTTGAGCCGTTCATGAGCACATTTATCTACGTCCAGCAGGCCAGCGACATTCAAGGATCGGTTTCGGTGCTGCTGGGAACCCGCTTTCAATCCTTCCGTGTAGGCGCCAATGTTTACCACGTCGGCCTGCTTCCATGGTGGACTCGTCTGACCCTCTGGTTCATGGAAGTCCCATGGCTCGCGGCCGTGGTCATGCTTGTCTTCGCCTTCCTGCTCGCCATTTGGACCCGGCAATGGCTGCGTCACAAGGCCCGAGCGCGGCTCAAAATGACCGAAGACTAAGCCGCGCTACTCCGCTGACCACCGTTCTACAATGGCTATACCTTGCAACGTCTGTTCAGGCGATCATTATGGACGGGGCCGGCCAGCGCCCATGAACCGCGGTCCTATTTTCACCGCCCGCCAAATGTGAGTTTGCCGAGCGGTGGCGTTCGATTTGCGCCAGTGCCGGAACAAAAGAATCACACTGCAAATACGGTTCAGGAGACCGGTCGGAATGAGTCGTAGGACTTCACGTGTGCGCCAAGCTCTACTACTCGCCATTTTCCTCGTCTTTCTGGGAGCGACAGGGGGATGCAAGCAGGCGCCGTGGACATTCTGGGACGCCTACGCCGCTCATTTCATTGATGCCCAGGGCAGAGTCATCGATCCCAAAGGCGGCAATCGTACCACCTCTGAAGGACAGTCGTACGCATTGTTTTTCTCACTTGTCGCCAACGATCGTCCCCGCTTTGATCGTCTGCTGACATGGACTCAAACCAACATGGCCGGCGGCAATCTCGGCGCCCACCTTCCCGGCTGGTTGTGGGGTAAATCGACAGACGACACCTGGAAATTGCTCGACACAAATCCGGCCGCCGATGCCGATATCTGGATCGCCTATTCACTGCTCGAAGCCGGCAAGCTCTGGAAGAGTCCCGCCTACACCGACCTTGCCCGCCAGATGATGGCGCAGATCGCCAAGCAGGAAGTGGCCGATTTGCCCAATTTCGGTCTCATGCTTATGCCTGGCACCACGGAGCTCTTCAAACACGGCCAAACCTGGACGGTGAACCCCAGTTATCTGCCGATTTTCATCTTCAGCCAGTTCGCCGCCGTCGATAAGGCAGGGCCGTGGCGATTGATTGCGCTGAACATCCCGCGCCTGCTCGAACAGAGTTCGCGCCACGGTTTCGTCATGGATTGGGTGGATTTCGTCCCCAGCGATGGCTTCTATCCGGGTTCTTCGACCGTCGGCGCGGAGCCGGCAAAGGACACTCCGCCGGCCGTCGGGAGTTACGACGCCATCCGTGTTTATCTCTGGGCCGGCATGCTCGACGGCAATGGCCCAATGCGCAGCCACTTGATCGGCACACTTTCAGGAATGGGGTCGTATCTGGACAATCACAACGCGCCTCCCGAGAAAGTCAGCGATCAAGGCATTCCGGCCGAGCAAGATGGTCCTGTTGGATTTTCGGCTGCGGTGCTACCTTATCTGAAGACCTTTCCAAACCTCGAAAGAGTGGCTGTACTGCAGAAGATTCGTATCAGCGCGCAGTTAGACCGATCGACCGGGTTGTATGGAAAAGACCCTGCATATTACGACCAGAACCTTATCCTGTTTTCAACGGGTTTTCTGGAAGGCAGATTCAGGTTCGGATCGCAGGGCGAACTGAAGGTGGAATGGACACGCTCATGACGGTTGCGCGCCGGCCATTGCGAACGAGGGTATGGGTTGCCGTATGCCTTTCGGCGTTGCTGTTTCCTTGTCTTGTGCAGAAGACAGCCGCTTTCGCGACCCCTGAGAATACCCGCCAGGTGCTGGTCAACAATGCGCGTGCGCTCGAGTCCCGCGGGCGTCCTGACATGGCAATCCAGGTATGGCAGCAAGTCCTTCTTTCCGATCCCAAAAACATCGATGCGCTAGCCGGTATGGCCCGCGACCTGAAGCTGACCGGCTCTCCCAAAGCTGATGCGGCGCTTGAAAGATTGCGGGCTGTGAGTCCCGATGATCCCAACATTCCCAGGATCCAAGCCCTCAGCAGCACTCGGACTCAGAACGATCGCCTCCGCCAGGCGGGCGACTTGGCGCGCCAGGGTAGAAACGAAGAGGCGATGCGCATCTATCGCGACATCTATGGCGACCATCCGCCCGATGGCGACATCGCCATGGCCTATTACCAGACCCTTTACGGCACGGCGAATGGCAAAGCGGCGGCGGTTGAGGCCATGCGCGCGCTGGCCCAGCGCAATCCCGGCGACTCGCGTTACGCCATCGAACTCGGTACGATGCTCACCTACGACCCGAGGACGCGAGCTGAGGGAATTCGCCTGCTCGAAGCGCATTCCAAGGACGCCAACGCGCAGGCTCCTCTGCGCCAGGCGCTTATCTGGGATTCGGCCAACCCGGCTTCGGCCGCCGAACTGCGCCAATACATCAAGGAGCATCCCCAGGACAGCGAGATTGCCGCTCATCTGAAGGAAAATGAAGGTCGCCTGGCGCTGATGAACTCCGGCATCGCGCGGACGCCGGCGGAACGGGCGGCCTTTGCGGCGCTCAATGCCAAGCGGCTCGACGAAGCGCAGACGCGCTTTACGGAACTGCTCGAGCGCGATCCCAACAACGGTCGGGTTGCCGCAGGCATGGGTTTTCTGCGCATGCAGCAGAACAACTTTGCCGGGGCTATCAGCTATCTGACGCAAGCCCAGCAGGACGGCTATAAATCCCAGGCGGTACAAAACGCGCTAGCCGCTTCGCGCTTCTGGTACACCATGAGCGAAGCGTCACAGGCCTTCGCGGAAAACCAATTCGAACTGGCCGCCGCTAAATACAAAGAAGCTCTCGTCATGCGCCCGCGTAGCGTTGAGGCTCTGAACGGGCTAGCCGGTTTGCTGGTCAAGCAGCAGCAATTTGGGGAGGCGGCGGTGGTCTACGAGCAGCTTCTCAAGATCGATCCGCGCAATGCCGACGCCTGGCGCGGCGTCTTCCTCGCTTACGCTCAAGACGGGCAGAATCAGAAGGCTCTCGCGATTGCCGCCAAATTTCCACCTGGAGTTAAAGCGGCTGAGGCCAAAGATCCGGAATATCTGCGGACTCTCGCGACCATTTATCACACGGAACACCGCGATGCTGACGCGCAACGCGTCCTGGCGCAGGCACTGGCGTTGCCGTTTCCTGCCAACGGCGCCAATCTCAAGGCCGACACGCGACTGCAATATGCCGGGATTCTGATGGAGGCGCATCGATTCGATCAGGCGGCGGCCATGTACGCCCAGATCGTGAATGACGATAACGGCAACGTCGCAGCCTGGATGGGACTCGTAAGCGCACACCACGAGCTGGCCCAGGACAACGCCGCCATCGGCGATGTGCAAAAGATGCCGCCGGCAACGTATGAGTCCGCGTTGTCCGACGTGGGTTTTCTCACGTTGCTGGGGTCGATCTATCAGCAGGCCAACCAGTTTGACATCGCTCAGACTCTGTTCGAGCGCGCAGTGAAGATGCAGACCGCATCGGGTGGTCAGCCTACCATGCAGCTCGAGTTGCAACTGGCGGCTGTCTATCTTCAACGCGGAAATTCTGACCACGCCTATGCGCTTTACCGGCAGGTTTTGCTGGCGCATCCCGATCGCGCTGACGCTTGGAAAGGCCTGATCGCTGCTATGCAGGCCACCCATCACGACACCGAGGCGCTCGCGGAGATCGCCCTGATTCCCGCGCCGGTGCGGAAACAATTGGAGTCCGATTTCGATTTTGTGCAAGGTGAGGCCAGCCTCTACGCCGCCACCGGCGACACAGCTCACGCTACTGAATATATGAATCGCGTGCAGGCGCATTACGCCAAGCTTCGCACGGCAGCGCCAGCAAATATCGAGATACAAAATGCGTGGCTGCTCTATAACACCAGGAATGATCGGGCCCTTTATCCCGTGCTCATGCGTCTGGGCGCGCGGCAAGATCTGACTCCAGTGCAACGAGAGACCGTACAGACCATCTGGGCCAACTGGAGCGTGCGTCGCGCCGGCACGGCCATCGACAACGGGGACAATGAGCGGGCTGTGGAGATTCTCGAGGCGGCCGGGCTGGCCTTTCCTGACAACGTTACTGTGCGCAAAGTACTGGCGGGCGGGTACTTGCGCACCGGCCATGCCAAGCAGGCGCTGAACATCTATAAGTCGCTTCCCATGCAGGATTCGACAGCCGCTGAGTTTCAGGGAGCGATCGGTGCCGCGCTCGCAGCAAACGACAAAACCCAGGCTGAGCAATGGCTACGGCAGGCGCTAGAGCGCTTTCCCAAGGATGCGGCGATTCTCGGAATGGCCGCGCGTTTTGAGCAGGCTCGCGGAGACAATCAGCGTGCCGCGGACTACTGGCGCGCCTCGATTGCCGCAATGCCTCAGCCGTCGCCGACCGACCGGCTCGCGCATGACCTCGCGTATCCTGACACCGACCTCAAACCGCATAAGGCCGCTACCGCCGCAGACTTGCAGCGGCTGCTCGATCCAGAGAACGAGCCATTCCCGAAGACCAACAAGCTGCCTCCATTGCCTGCGTATGGGCCCGATCCTTATAATGGAATAGCTCCGGTTGTCCCCGGTCGGCTCCAGGCGAATCCGCACTCAACCGGTCCCAATGCATACTCGGGGAAAGTGGTGCTTCCCCCGTCGGAGGAGCACATCAGTTCGACGGACAGCGACGCAACTGTTGAGCCGTCGACCACGCCGGTTTGGAAGCCTTCCCCGCCCGCGAAATCTTCGCCGACGATCTACATCCCTGAAACGCTGGGGCCGGTTTCTCGGATTCCACAACCATCCGAGCCGCTGGATCAAAGGGCAGCGGAAGCCCAGGCTCTCTTTGCCGATCAGACCGACGCACAACTGACGCAAGGGTCGGCGGCGCAAATTCGCACGCTCGCCAATGCGCAAGGGGGTTTGACGACACGGCCGTTGACGACGCAGACGAACGGCGCGACTTACAATACCGCGCAATATACTCCGTCGGCGCAGGAGGCTGCGACGGGTTCATATTCGGCTCCAAAACCGCAAAACGCGCCCTCAAAACAGCAGAAAAACGCTCCAAAACAGCCAAATACGACGCCAAAACAACAGGATTCGACACAATTAACGGGCCAAAGCGCGAGTGGGACGGCGCAGAAGCCTGCGGCGACAACCAAGCCGGCGAGGAAAAAGCCGAGCCCGCCCGCCAAAAAAGATCGGCCTGTGCCCACGCTCGCGACGGCGCCTGCGGAGCCTGCCGGGCAACAGGCTCCCGTTGCAGAATCACCAGCCGCGGAGCCGCAAACTACTCCATCCACGGGAGCTACCGACCAGGAACTGGAACAGCACAACCTGCCGCCGCTGCGTGGCCCTTGGATTCGCATCCAGCGGCAGGCAAACCCCATCAACCCGCGCGAAGAGGCTGAGATGCAACTGCGGTCGCTCGAGAGCGGATACAGCGGCTGGGTGGGCGGCACAGGACTCGTTAACTACCGCAGCGGCTCCCTCGGCTACGACCACCTCGCGGCCCTCGAAGCCCCCTTTGAAGTGTCGACGCCGCTGGGCTATCATGCGCGCTTTACGTTCGTGGCAAAGCCTGTGTTTTTGGACTCGGGGCAGGCGGATGGCAGCAGTCTTCTCACCGTTCAGGAAGCGAGCACGGCGGGAACCACGCTGCTGACGATTCCGCAACCGCTTGGAACGGATACAAATACGGCTCCGTCCGCGACCACATCGCCTACTTCTACGCCGCCCGGACAGCAAAACGCGGCGGGAGTCGGTGGTGAGGTTCAGCTTGCGTTCTCGGATTTATCTCTGGCTGCCGGCTACACACCGTTTGGATTTCTGGTGTCGAACGCGACCGGGCGCGCGCAATGGCGGCCTGCGCATGGGCCGTTTACCTTCAATTTCGTGCGCGATTCGGTCAAAGATACGCAGCTTTCCTATGCTGGATTGCGCGATCCCGGCACCGCATCGCTCAGTTATCCCGGCACCATCTGGGGTGGGGTTGTGGCTAACCAGGGCAACGCGCAGTTCTCGCTGGGCGACGAGCAGTCAGGGTTTTACATCGGCGTTGGCGGGCAATATATCACCGGCTATAACGTTGAAAACAATAACCGGATCGATGGTACCGGCGGGGCTTATTGGCGCGTCAAGACGGTTCCGGAGTTTGGCAATTTAAGCATCGGCGCCAACTTTTTTGGCATGCATTATCAGAACAATCAGCAGGCTTTTACCTTCGGAATGGGTGGATATTTCAGTCCCCAGGCCTACTTTTTAGCCAATATTCCTGTCACATGGACGGGGCATTATCTGACCAAGTGGCACTACGAAGTTCTTGGGGGATTGGGCGTTCAGGCGTTTCAGACGGATGCGACTCCGCTGTTCCCGCTGGCGGCTCAAAAAGCCAGCGAAGTGGCCTTGAATAATGCCATGCTGCCGGCCAAAACCAGCGTAGGACCGAACTATAACCTGCGTGGCAATGCGTCGTATCAGATTGGCCCGCATTGGTTTGCGGGTGGATTTGTGACCGCCAACAATTCCCGCAACTACGAGGCTGTCTCGGCTGGATTCTCGATCCATTACATGTTTCGCAGTCAGCCTTCGGCGGTTGCCGGTCCCACCGGCTTGTTTCCGACCGAGGGCTTGCGACCCTTCACCGTTCCGTAGAAAACTCGGTATCGACTTGGTCGCAGGAATGAGTCAACGCGCATGGCTAGCGAGCGCCGCGTCGGATTGCTGGCTAAGTTGTTTCTGTCCTGGGCGTTACCACTCACTAAAGTTGTAGTCACGTTTGTAACCGGAACTGCTTCGATATGCGTCGAATCTGTTAAGAAACGAGACATTCTTGCATGAAAACAGGAGCCTGAGGTGCCCCGTTTCTGAATTCAGAAAGGTGATCACTTCATCATGCAGATTTCCGGCTTGTCGTCGATTGACAGCTCCCTGTTAAGTTCTTCTGTCTCGGGCAGTTCGAGCACCAGCAGCCAAAGCTCATTCAAAACAGCACTGCAGGGTCTGATGTCGGCTATTCAGTCCGGCGATCTATCCAGCGCGCAAAGCTACCTGACCCAGGTCGAGGCGAACTCTCCCACGAGTACTAACGGAACCGACCCCATGGGCACGTTCCTCACCAGCGTGGAAAAGGCGCTTTCGAGCGGAGACATGACGGCCGCTCAGACCGCTCTGACTACGCTGCAGAGCACGCCTGCGCCAAGCGACGCACCGCCGACGAGTTCTACCGCGACGGACACGTCGAGCAGTTCGTTGAGTGCCAATGCAATCAAGGACTTGGGGACATTATTGAGTGCTATCGGCTCGGGCAATTTGACGGCGGCGCAAACCGCCTATACCCAGTTGGCGTCGGATCTGGGGATCAGCACCTCAAGTTCGTCCAGCGGTTCCAGTTCCACCGATTCGAGCTCGACGAGCAGTTCGACAAGTAGCTCGTCGTCCAGCGGTTCGACCAGCTCGTCGAGCATCACGAGCGATTTCACTAACTTGTTGACGGAGATCGGTTCCGCGTTGAATTCAGGCAGCATAAGTAGCGCGCAAACTGCTCTCAGTAACTTCCTCACCGGATTGGGGACGGGAGCCATCATCAGCACTAACGCCTGAGCGACAAAGTTTTAAACTCCACAAAACGAAGACTTTCCTCATTGAGATCTGTGGCTTCCCACCCATCGGACAAAGAGCGTCCGATGGATGGGGCACCCGCCTTAAGGGGGAACTCCAGTTTCATCCCGCCGTGGGTTGGAAACGCCTTTGGAGACTGACGCTGATGGAATTCAGGGCCAAAATCAGAAGGGAGACCATTTGGGTCTCCCTTCTGTCGTAAGGCGCTGAATTTGGCTTTTTTGCTCAGAATTGGAACAGATCGAAGAGATCGCCAATGGCCGGGCTGTTGAGCGGAACGTAGGGGTTTGACGACGAGGTCTTGGGATTGGGGAAGCGGTCACGGCTACGGGAAGAGATCTTTCCGAGTTCCCAGTTGCGCTCGATGAACTTGAGAATCGAGACGTGGTCGGAGTATTCGTGCGAGATGTGGCCGGCCTTGGTGTAGGCGGAGACCACGATCAGCGGGATGCGGGTTCCGTCGCCGAAGAAGTCAAGGGGCTGAACGTAGCCTGAGTCGTAGTAACCGCCGCCTTCGTCGAAGGTGATGATGATGGCGGTGTCCTTCCACAGGGTTGGGTTGGCTTTGACGGCATCGACGATCTTCTTGGAGAAGCCTTCAAACAGGTCGAGTTTGGAAGAGGACGGGTGACCATCGACCAGGCCACTGGGCTTGACGATGGAGACGGCGGGCAAAGTGCCGTTGGCAATGTCGGAGTAGAGGTTGGCGGTGTCCTGGATGTGGGCGGTGCGCACCGCAGCGTTGGCCATGATCGACGTGTCGTACTGGAACGGGTTGCAAATGTTGCAGTATTCGTCGGTCGCGCTGCCAACGGCGCCATAGTTCAACTGGTAAGGATCGGGAACGTAGTTGTTCCACTGATCGCCGTAGTACTTCCACGAGACGTTCTTGGCGATCAATTCGTCGCCGATGCTGCGCACGGACGAGGGAGGAATGGTGAAGACGGTGTTATCGGCGCTGGTGTCTGTGAAGGCGTTTTTGCCGTTGCCGAAATAGCCGGGGTTGTAGTTGTTGAGCAGGTAATAGTGGCCGGCTTCGCAATGAGCGGCGATGGGCGGTTGCAGGGACTTGAGGTAGGCGCGAATGGGAGCCGCGCCGGGGTTGGCGTCGTTGGAGCAATCCGAATAGGAACCGCCGCCGTAGGAAGCCGATCCGTAGGAACCGCCGCCGTAGCCGTCTTCGGAGTACCAGTTGTTGGTGCCTGCAGCAGGGTTGGGGTTTTCCACTTCATCGACGATGCCGGCGTTCTTGGTTCCGGGATCGACGGTGACGTTGTGGGGGGGAACTGTAGCGTGGCCCTTGCCATCGCTGAAGTAGATCATGTCGCCGTGGCCGAGCATGATGTGGTTGGCGCCAGTGCCGCCGTTGACGGATTGATGGAAGTTATCGCTCATGGCGTAGGTGTCGGCAAGGCTCTTGAAGTAGGGTGCGTCGCCGTTCTGGACGTTGTAGAAGCCCATGGCGGTTGAGCCTTCGCCGGTGGTTACGGCGGTGCTCGCGTACTCAGTCGAGAAGTTTGCCGGTTGCTTGATGCCGTTGGTGCCGGCGCCGACTGTTACTTCAACCCAGGGAAACAGCTTGGCATCGCAGCCGGACGGATTGGAGGCGGTGACGTGGGCGACGCTGCAGTCCAATTGCTGCCACATCTGATAGAAGCGGTGCACGGGGCTGGCCGCGTAGGAGTTATAGGTGAAGGTATCGCCATTGGTGAGCTGGAAGGGGCCGGGGGGAAGCGCAGATACATTGGTAATGCGTTGGTCAGGAGTGTGAGAAGACTGGCCAGTACCACCGGAAACCAGGTAGCCGTAGTAGTCAGAGGGAAGACCGTTTTCAGATTGAACGGCCATGGTGAGGCTGTCCTGGGGCACATAAGAATCTGCCGGACCGCCCACGAGCGGGGCAGGTAGCACGGAGCCGGCGAATGTGGTCTTGGGGGGATTGAGGAGAAAATCGTCGCTGGCATGATCGGTCGCTGCCTGCTGCTCTGCCTTGGAGAAGTTGGGGCCTGGGGTTCCGTCGGCGTTAATGATTCCTTCTGAAAGAAGGTTCCAGACGGATTCGCCGGACTTGGGTTTATAGGTTGCAAAGACGTGATCGAAGCTGCGGTTTTCACCGACGATGACAATGACGTGCTTGATGGGACTCGTGGTGTCGTTGTCGCGCGATGATTCTTCTGCCTGGGGGAATCCGGCAGCGAAGCTGTTGCCGATAGCGAGTTGGAAGATGGTAGCGGAAATCAGCCCCGTTCGAACAGCCTGCAGCGCTGTCGAAGTTAGATGCTTCACGGTCATACGGAACGCCTCCTGAGTTGAGTAGGGAGACTCAACTCGTTGAGGTATACCGGGCAGATATTTCGGTAGAGTCGTTAGTCTATGAAAAGAGTGTGAATGTCGATGTGGTCAACAGGGAATTTGCCGAGGGTAAAAATCGTATTGTGTTCAGCGGAGAGTTGCGCCGGGCAGAAGTTTGATTTGGCAGGGTGAATCTGCGGAGCCTGTTCGGCACGAATGTTGGCTATCGCTACGCAAGAGCACCTGGCTGTTTGCTTGACCGGGGCCGGGATCGACGCGAATGGAGCCCATCATGCCTTTGTCTTCGTGTTCGAGGATGTGGCAATGGTAGACGAAGGTGCCGATGGTGTTTGGGTCGCGGAAATCCATGCGCAAGCGAACGCTGGGGAAAGCGAGGTCGCGGCTGTTGAAGTAGGGAACGTTGACGGTGTCGCGAAGGAAGTCTTCATTGACCGGCCGACCCAAGTAGTCGAGGAGCAGGAAGTGGAGTTGGTGAATGTGGAAGTCGTGCAATTCGCTGGAGCGGTTTTCGATGATCCAGTCTTCGACCGTTCCCTGAGTTGCGACAATGTCGGGAATGCCGGAGCTCATGTCGAACATTTTGGGCTGCTGGCCGTCAACGGTGAGGTAGAACTCGATGGCGCTGGTGGGGTCGTTGGGATCGGCGAGCTTCTCTGAAAAATAGAGCCGGCGCACGCGGACGGGGGGGACATTTCCTAGCCAGGTGCCTTCTGGAGCGAGCGGGATGGGTGAAGTCTGCAGCCGAGACTGAGGCTCAGGGGCGGTGGGCGACGCGACGATTTTGGCGATCATGCGGTTGGGATCGTTTTCTCCGCCGGGGCCGGTATCGACCGTCCTGGTGACGAGCAGGCCGGTTTCGTTTTCGGGCGGTCCGTCGACGATGAATTCGACACGCGCGCCGGGGGGAATGCCGAGATGAGTTTGCCAGCTAACTGATTCACTGGACGGATCATTGTGGGCCATGGGGACGCCGTCCATGCCAATCAGTCCGAGGGGCTGGGGCTTGCGTTGGAAGAGGACTTCAATATTGAGATAGGTGATGGCGGAGGCGTTCAAGACGCGCCAGAGCTGGCGTTCGCCGGGGCGCATGGAGATGAGGGCGGGCGCGTAGTCGGGGTAGGGAACGGGGACGTAATTGATGGACAGGTCTTTGGCTGGTTTTCCGAAACCGGTGCCGGTGTTGGCTGCGTCTCCGTCGCGGTCGACCAGGAATTTGGGGACAACGGGTTCGGATTTCGAAGGCGGGGCATTGGGGTTCAGCAAGTCCTGGTCGCGAATGATGAAGACCCGCTCGGGGAGGCCGGCTGCCGCTTTTTTGGCGCGCTCGATGCCTTCGACGATCAGTGCGCCGGAAGCTCCGCCGAGGAGTTGTTGCTTGCTAAAGCCATGAATGTGGGGGTGATACCAGTAGAGTCCGGGAGGCTCGTTGTCGGGAATGCGGAAGCGGTATTCGAAGGGTGCGTCGCCGGGTTGGAGGGAGGTTTTCATCACATCGTCCTGGTGGCAGACGGGAGGAATGGTCAGCCCGTGGAAGTGAAGGTTGGTGGAGACGGGAGTCATGGCTCCGCTGGTACAGGGATCGGATTTGAGGGACGGGTCGACGGCCGCATGGGCGTGATTATGGGCGGGTGAGGGAGGCTGGTGGCTGGTATTTGAGAGTGCGTTCATGAGATGAAGAATGACGAGGTCGCCGGGACTGACGCGAAGGGTAGGGGACTCGTGGGCGGCGGCGTCGGTAAAGCAGTAGAGCGTGGAGCCGTTTGTGGCGACCATGTTGTGCTCGGTCAACTGGGCCTCAAGGACGCCGTTGTGACTGCGCAGGTCTTCCGGTTCCGGGACGAGGCTGCCGACGGCGGGGCGCGGGCAGGGATCGGTTGCCGGGGATGGGGCGGCCAAACAAGGATGGTCGAATGCGACGCAGATTGCGAAAGCCAGGATCCATCTAATGGTCAGGCAAGAAAACAACGATATTGGTTTCCCACCCATTTCCGCAAAGAGCGCGGAAATGGATGGGGCACCCGGATAGTATTCAGTTGCCGACATTGTGCCGCCCACGCCGGGATTTTCTATCACTTCTGATATGGAGTGACCCTGTCAACCTCTGCACATCGTCGGGGTTGTCTTTGTCGTTGTTTGTTTCTTCTTTCAAGGACAGGGCAAGCAGCGGCCGAGGCAGGATTGGGCGACGATTGATCAGTCTGA
>Ga0224527_1000170_pt1 | contig 49808 bp, 52 predicted proteins | sample CBST0metaG_FD_179882 | JGI IMG/M metagenome (GOLD analysis project Ga0224527, IMG submission 179882) | Peat soil microbial communities from Stordalen Mire, Sweden - C.B.S.T0 | ecosystem: Environmental > Terrestrial > Soil > Wetlands > Peat | place: Sweden: Norrbotten County, Stordalen Mire...
ACCATATTTAGCGAAGGATGTCAATAATCATACTTATTTAATCATGATGGCTTAAGGGGCAAGCGATTTAAGCGGTTTTGTCTCTGCGAAAGTTGAGTTAAGATGAATAAAATTAAATTTTTGTATGATGTAGTTAAGGTGATGAAGGGGCAAGAAGTTTTAAATGGTGTAGCAACAGTGGAAGTGCAGAAAGATCAAGGCAAGATCTTCTATCTCAAAAACGAATTTAACAAAAATTTGTTGACCATGCAAACTAAGGCCAATATTCATACGGAGATCAACTATGAAGGCAAAGAAGTAAAACATCAAAGTACGACTGAGTTTGCAAATCATTGTTCTCATCATGGTATGGGGTGTCGGCCTATGCATCACATGGGGGGGCGATGTGGGGGTATTAAGGCCAAATTAAACAAACTAGCTTTTGCCCTAAATCTTTTACAACGCATCGAAGTAGCGGAACAAGCCAATAAGACCACCCTAATTACATTGGAGTTGCCAGAACTGCCAGAAGAAATTAAAACATTAATTCAAGAGAAGATGAAACGGACGGGCTCTGATCACCAGCATGGTCATTGCTGCTTTGCCAAAGAATTGTGTTCTCTAGAGAAAGGTAATTTTTCATCGGCAATGACGGTCAACAAGGACTACCAAATTGAAAAAATCACAATTACCTTTGATGGCGTACAAAATCAAGAAAGCCAGTCCCATGTATTGAATATAGTAGGAGAGCTACAACTGATCTACTAACAAAGATGTTATAGGTATAACTAAACATTGCAATTTCAGATGGGACTTGTGGGGTGCAAACTAAAATAATGTTTTGCACCCTGTTCGGTATTACACTATAATGTGGCTATAAGAAATAAAGTGCAGGTGATTGGATGTTTAAATGTAAGCGGCCTTATCCACATACTAACTTCAATAACGGTTGTGAGGATAACTTTCTTGCGAAGTTTCGGCATATGCATCGGCATCATCATAAAGAATTCCAAACCTATCATCGTTACTTTCGCTATTTTCGCCCGGCCATTATACTATTCAATCTTTTGATCTTGTATCTCTTATTTAGTTGGGGAGGATTTAAAGAAGTTGGTATCTTCCTTGCAGTTATCATTATTCTTAAAGAGATAACCCACTTTATTTTTATGCTAAGATTAGAGAAAAGAATCATTACACCCATTGAGAAACTAAAGCTAGGTGTAGATGAAATTGCCAAGGGTAACTTTAATGTAAAAGTAGAATGTAATGTCCCCAATGATCTTGGATTATTGATTTTTTCTTTTAATGAAATGGCACAAAAATTGTATGCTAGTGAAAAAATACAAACAGAGTACGAGGAAAATAGAAAGACCTTAATTGCCAATATATCACATGACTTAAAGACGCCAATTACGGCAATTCAAGGTTATATTGAAGCGTTGTTAGAAGGCAATAGGAAAACAGAAGCGGATGCTGACAAGTATTTAAGAATCATCCATCATAATACGGTTTATACCAACAAACTTATTGACGATTTATTCTTGTTTTCAAAACTGGACATGCAAAAATTGGATTTTTCCTATGAAACGGTAAAAATTTGCCCTTTTATGAATGATTTTATGGAAGAGTATCAATTTGATCTTGAAGAAAAGAATATTACTTTTCAATATAATAATCAACTGACAGTGGACTATGGCGTAAGTCTTGATGGCAAACGATTTCATCAAGCTTTTAATAATGTAATTAACAATGCTGTTACACATGGCCCTGAACATGGTTTGGGCATTATCATTAACCTGTATGAGCAGGAGTATTTTATCTGTCTTGAAATTCAAGATAATGGACGTGGAATTGCTGCTGATAAGCTTCCCTATATATTTGATCGCTTTTACCGCATTGATGTAGAACGCAAGAAAGATTATGTGTGTACAGGGTTAGGACTGGCAATTGCTCGAGAATTGATTGAAGCCCATCAAGGGACAATTACGGTTTCTAGTATCGAAGGTCGAGGCACCTGCTTTACTATCATGCTACCGATTATACAAGAAAATACAGATGAGGTTCGCGATGAAACGAATATTAATTATTGAGGATGATCTTGATATTGCAGAACTAGAACGTGACTATTTGCAATTAAACGGCTATCAGGGAGAAATCATTCAAGATGGGTTACAAGGTTTAAAAAAGGCAATAACGGGTATGTATGATGTTGTTGTTGTAGATCTAATGCTGCCCGGTAAAGATGGTTTTGAAATCATTAAAGAAATTCGCAAAAAACTGGAGATACCCATTATTGTGGTTTCAGCCCGAAACGATGACATTGATAAAATCAGAGGATTGGATTTTGGCGCAGATGATTATCTAACAAAACCCTTTAGTCCGGCGGAATTGATCGCGAGGATTAAATCTCACATAAAACGTTATGAACGTCTAAAAGGTCATATGATTTCGGAAATTATCCAACATAAAGGTCTGGAAATCAATCCAGCATCTCATAAAATCACGGTCAATGGACAGAATGTCCAACTAACAACCAAAGAATATGACTTGTTGCTATTTTTAGCAACTAATCCAAATATCGTATTTACCAAAGTCCATATCTTTGATACCATATGGGGTGATGAATATTGTGGTGACACAGCAACCGTTGCCGTTCATATTCAAAAAATACGTAAAAAAATTGAGAAAGATTCCGCTAATCCTGAATTTATTGAAACTCTCTGGGGAACCGGTTATCGGTTTAATTCCTAACAAAGAGGGAAGGTAGGATTAGCAAAATAGGAAAAACCCCATTATGAAAAATTCTGTAATGCATGCAGAATTTTTCATAATGGGGTTTTTTTATTATGGACGGTTTACCATTGGTATGGCTGTATTTTTTTCTAAATATTCTTCGATGTTGTGCAAGGGTACTGGCTTGCTAAAGAGATAACCTTGCACTTCATTACAATCATATTCTTGCAACAGCCTTAATTGACCTTCTGTTTCCACTCCCTCGGCTGTTACCGTGAGATGCATGATTTTACCAAGAATGACAATGGTCTTTACAATGGAAGTACTTTCTGGTGATAATTCTACATCTTGAATAAATGATTTATCAATCTTCAAGGTATTAATGGGCAACTTTTTTAAATTCACTAAGGAGGACTGACCAATTCCGAAATCGTCCATCGCAATGCGTATCTGCATTTTTCCTAATTCGTTCATGGTTTCAATGGCTGCCGTAATATCATATAAGCACAAGGTTTCGGTGATTTCTAATTCTAATAGTTGAGGGGAGGCCCCTGTTTTTTCTAAGATGCTTCGTATTTTTTCTAAGAGATTACCATGATAAAATTGCTTGGCAGAAAGGTTTACGGAGATGGTCATAGGCTTGTCCGCATCTTGCCAGAGTTTTATTTGTCGACAGGCAGTCTCTAACACCCAGGTTCCGAGGGGGATGATGAGTCCAGTTTCTTCGGCTAACGGGATAAATTTATCGGGAGCAATTAATCCTTGTGTTGGATGTTGCCAACGCACTAATGCTTCCAGAGACTGAATTTCCCCTGCTTTAATATTAACGCGGGGTTGATAATAAAGTACAAATTCGTCGTTTTCAAGAGCATCTCGCAAGTCCTTTTCTAAATGGAGTCGATTTAAAATTTGTTGAGAGAGTTCTTGTGTATACAAGTGATAACTATTTTCCTTCTTTTCTTTGGCACAGGCGATGGCAATATCTGCGTTTTTTATTAAGGCGGCAATATCATGGCCATCATCAGGGCATATGGCAATGCCTAGGCTACCTGTCAAAGAAAATTCATAGCCACCGACTTGAAATGATCCTTGGCAGGCATCAAGGATAGTCTTAGCAATTTTTTCTATAAATCCTTGCTCTTCATTAGATGGTTGGTAGATAATAATAAATTTATCAACCCCCATACTAGCAATATGGCAACCAATATCAATGTTTTGCAAGCGTTCGGCCATTGTTTTCAGCAAATGATCACCGGCATCATGACCAGCAACATCATTGACAATTTTAAAACCATCTAAATCTAACATTAAGACCACGGTTTTAGTATTAGATCCTAGCAACGCACCAAAGTTTTCTTTAATAAAGTTTCGATTATGTAAGCCGGTAATGGGCTCATGGTATGCTAGGTAAGAAATTTTCTCTTGTTGTTGTTTCTGATTTTCTAATTCTGTTTGCAGAGAATCATAGAGGTGAGCATTAGCAATACTTAAGGACACGATATTCGAAAATTGTTCAAGTATGGTTAATTTTTCTTCTGCGAAGGTTTCCCTACTGTCACTTGAATAGGATAGGCCTAATAACGCAATGATACGATTGTCACTATAGATTGGTACGGCAAGCATTGCTCCTAGTTCATGTACATTGACCCCTGTAATTTTATTGGGCCAGTCACGATAGTTGTCAATGATAATGCTGTGACCTTGTTGCAATACTTTACCAACGAGACCTTCGCCCCGTTTTAAAACCATGCCAAGATGTTCTCTATGGCAACTACCAGTAGCTGCTTTCAATTCTAAGTATTCACCTGTAGAATCTATTAAAAAGATAAATGCGTCTGCAGAATCAACCAAATCCGAGGCGCCGTCAACAATTGTTTGCAATAAAGTCGTCATATCCATGCGTTTTACCAGCAACAATGTTGTGCGAAACAAGGTATTCAGATAGTTATTTTTTTTTAGCAATAATGCTTCATTTTTATGAAGCAAATCTTGGCTTTTTTCTAAATTTGTTAACTGGTGTCGTAATTCTTCTTCTAAGGCTCTTAATTCTTCATAAGCAGCTGTAAGTTCAAAATTAGTTTTTTCTAACTCTTGATTTTTGAGGACGGATTGTATGGTATAACGTTGTGTAAGATAATACAACATGGTTCCTGTGAAAGCAATAAAAAACCAGCCTTTAAAAATTGAAATTTGCAAAGCAGTTTTTGTATCGTTAATCATAAAATTTAATAAATTATCAGAAAAAAGTATCCACAGACTGGCAATGCTAACGTATAACATGGTAATGCGAAAAGAGCTTGTTTTTGAAGATGTGAGCATAATATCCCCCTTGCTCCTAATTTATTGCTTCGTCTATAATTTCGACTCATTTCTACAAATATCCTCTTTATGCGACTGCGTAACATGCAGATTAACAATAACCAAAAATAACCGATAAAGATCTATGTTGATTAAAGAACAGAGGTGGAGCTAGGGGAATGTAAAATAAAGTTTCATGTAAATAGGATTCGCTCTTTTTGCCGTCTTTCAATTTGTTTATCAAAAATATATTTCACAATTTTATTGGTCAGATTTTCATCTAAGTCGCAAAATTTAATGGAGGCAAAATGCTTTTGGGCTACTGTTTTGGGGTATTTAATGCGAACAAATTCACCATTTACTTGCAAATATTTGTTATCTGTCAAAGATAAGATCACGACAACTTTTGGACTTGCAGGTGGTGTTACTGGCAACACCACCTGCAAACCACCAGCGCTGAAATCTTTTGTAAAAGTTGTGATTGCTGCTCTTTGAAAGTGTTCATCGAGAAATTCTAATTGTACTTCTAAATTAATTTTAACTCTTACATATTCACGTAGCTGTGTTCGGTGTAGATGAAGGGGCAAAGAAATCTCCCATAAAGAAATAACATCCTGATGAGATGCAAGTAAAGTGGCTTCAAAGAAATAAGCACAATCTTCTGTGGTGATCCGTCCGGTGATGACCTCATCCACGCAAAATTGCATTTCTTCGCTAGCGTGAACTGGTAAAGAAATAAACATAGATTTTTCACTAATTGATTCTATAAAACTGGAATAAATAAATTCTTCTTGGGTTTCTAAATCTACAGATATAATGTCTATTTTCTCTAGAGCAAGGAAAATGCTAAGATCCATAAGTCCTCCATAAAAAGATGTGCTTGCTGAGGAAAAAACGCTTACCAAATATGTGAATAATTTGGCAAGCGTTTTGTATTTAGTTAGCCGTCACAGTTTATTTTCTTGATGAGCTCTTGTAATACATTATCAGCCTGCTCATGGTTGATTTGACAAGTTCCCGCATTGAGATGTCCGCCTCCACCATAGTTGAACATCAATTCACCAATGTTGGTATTGGAGCTACGATTAAAGATGGACTTGCCAACGGTGAAGACCGTATTTTGTTTTTGGAAGCCCCACATTCTATGAATGGAAATATTACAACCAGGAAAAAGTGCATAAATCATAAAACGATTGCCACTATAAATAGTTTCTTCGTGTTGTAAGTCCAGAACCACTAGATTTTTATGAACAGTTGCGCAACGCTTAAGTTGTTCTTTGAATTTTTCCGCATGTTCAAAATAAATATTCACTCGTTCTTGCACATCTGGCAATTTCATAATTTCACTGATGGTATTGGTGCGACAATAGTCAATCAGTTCCATCATCAAATTATAGTTTGATATTCTAAATTCTTTAAACCGTCCCAAGCCTGTGCGAGCATCCATTAAAAAGTTTAATAGTGCCCAATTAGTTGGGTTCAACACATCCTCTAAGTCATACTGAGCCGAATCGGCCTTATCCACTGCGACCATCATCTCTTCGGAGACCGTGGGGAAATGTTCGCGTCCACCAAAATATTTGTATACGACACGGGCTGCCGATGGGGCATTAGGATCGATAATATGATTACTTGGTTGCCCTTTCACGCGGATGGTCTCACTTAAATGATGGTCAAATGCCAAATGAACGCCTGGAGCATAGGGTAAATTTGTAGTGATATCATCTTCGGTGACTTCAATCTTACCATCCTGCATGTCCTTGGGATGAACAAATTTAATTTCTTTTAGCATATTAAGCTCTTTTAGTAGCACGGCACAAACCAAGCCATCAAAATCACTACGTGTCACCAATCTAAATGTTTTTTCATTGATCGCCATAATATTCCTCCTGAATCCTATCACGACTACTACTCTGGTATGACAGATATAGTCATAAATATACCAATTATACTCTTTTTTATTCTCGCTACACGATGATTTATCCTGCTAAAAAAATGTGGAGTTGCAATATTATTACACACTCTTTAGCTTGCAAATGCATTGCTCTAATGGGCAAATGATGCAGGAAGAGGATTTGATTTTATCGAAGCTGCCTTTGGTAAGGCTGTGACTGCCTTGACAGTAGTGCTAACTAAGTTATTGGGGAATTGCTGAACGGCAAGTTGAGCCTATTTATAGCAAAATGTACAAGATTAAAAGGATTTATTCTAATGGTGTCGAATTTTGTAGGGAGAATATAGACGGTTGGTAGAGGAGTTTTTTTGTATGAAGATTAAAACAAAATTGAGAATAGCTTTTGCGGGAGTATCAGGACTAATTTTACTTGTTGCGATCGTTGCTCTAGTTGGCGTGCAACAGATAAAGCAACATAATAATCGTTGGATCAATGAGTATGATCCAACGATTATTATGTTGCGTCAAATTCAATATAATTTTACGGGGCAGGCTAATGATGAACGAGGCTTTTTGATAACCGGTAAGCCAGAATTTCGGCAAGAAATCAGCGATAAATCTGACAACATTAAAAAATTCATAAAAAAAATTGAGCTGCTAATTACTGATCCACAAGAAAAAGAAATTTTAGATAAAATTGATAAAGCACATACCAAATTTACTAATATTAATTTTCAAGTCATCGACCTTTATAATGCTGGAAAAGTAGAAGAAGCCAAAACCCTTTCTTTCGACGAAGGGCGGAAAACTAGAAAGGAATTAGAAACGGCATTTAATGAATTAGCCAAAATTCAAGAAGATAAAGCGACGACGGGTAAGCAATTGTCTGATTCATACAGCAACCGCATGTTGCTAGTGGTTTTGCTCGTCGGGGGAGTTGCGATCAGTCTAGGACTGATCTTGGGCTTATTCCTGTCACGTAGTATTGTTAATCCAATTAATAAAATAGCACAACATGTGAAACAGGGGGATACCAATTTAGAAGAAATAGTCAACAATAATGATGAAGTAGGGCAGTTGACTTATCAATTTGCAAAGATGTTTGCTAAATTGCGTAAAATGGTGGTTGAAGTTCAAGCTGATGCGGAGCAATTATCGGCTGCTGCCCAAGAGTTAACAGCCAATACCGATCAATCAGCGGTGGTTACTAGCGCTGTTACTGCGTCCATTGCCAAGGTTGCAGATCATTCACAACAACAAAGTGGATCCGTACGAGAAATGGTGAAGACCATTGATGGTATGGTCTTCACCATTCAACGAGTGGCGTCTGGAGTTCAGACTGTTACCTATGTATCGGATAAGACAACAACAGCTGCTGAGGCCGGAAAAAATGCAGTTAGTAGGGCAATTTCCCAGATGAGTAACGCGGAAAGTACTGTTACTCATTCTGCTGGGGTGGTTGCTAAATTGGGTGAGCATTCTAAAGAAATAGGGATGATTACCGATGTAATTGCTAGTATTGCCAGTCAAACCAATCTCTTAGCCCTTAATGCCGCCATCGAAGCTGCCAGGGCGGGAGAACATGGACGTGGGTTTGCAGTAGTTGCTGAGGAAGTTCGAAAACTAGCGGAACAATCGGAGGGGGCGGCTAAACAAATTAATAACTTGGTAAATGAAGTGCAGCAGGCAACAGCAACAGCGGCGCTGGCGATGACAGAAGGTACCCGGGAGGTAAAGCTTGGGGTAGAAGTCGTCAATGTAGCAGGGCAGTCTTTCCAAGAAATAGCCACCTTAATTAATGAAATGTCCCTGCAATTACAGGACATATCTGTTGCCGTTGAGGAAGTAGATCGTGGAAGTCATCACGTTGTTACTTCAGTAGGTGAGATTCATGAGTCCAGTATTGAAGTTGCCAATCAGACGCAAAACATATCCTCTAATGTTGTGGAACAAGCAGCAATTGTGCAAGAAGTTACCAAATTTAGTGGAAACCTCGCACAAATGGCGCAGAATCTGCAAGCAGCTGTGGAATCTTTCAAGGTTTAATGATCATCATAGTAGCTCTTGTAAAGCCATCTTAACTCTTTCTAACACTTCTGGCCAATCATTTAGTGTTCGCTGGCGAAAGAGGCGGACAGAGGGATACCAAGGACTATCTTCTCGTTCTAGTTGCCAACGCCAGTCAGCATCAAAGGATAGGAGTACCCAAGTTCTTTTGCCCAATGTTCCAGCTAGATGAGCCACAGCCGAGTCGACCGTGATCACCAGATCTAAGGCTTCTATTAATTTGGCAGTGGCCATGAAATCAACGAGCTCCCTTGAAAAATTCATTACGGGGTAAGAGGTTGTCTCAAGCTCTTCGGCGCGCAGACCAACTTGGAGACTAACCCAGTTGACGGTGCAAATACTAAATAAACTTTCGAAGATGGCAAAGGGGATGGATCTTCTGCGGTCATCAAGATGCTTGGGATTCCCAGCCCAAACCACACCAATATTGTAACGATTGCCGTGAGCTTTTTTTCGGATAAGCTCCTTCCAATTGATTGAATCCTTAGGGCTGACTAGCCGGTAGGGAACAGCTGGCGGAATGGTTTCGCTAGTTGTATGGAATCGTACTGGCAGACTAAGAAAAGAACAAGCGAAATCAAAGGGCTCTGTTGGCGGGGTGTCTCCAGTATAGACCGTCAGGGAAGGGTGAGTACTGGCCAATAAACGTTGCAGGGGTTTTTGTACCCATAAACTTGTGTTAGTGGCTAGTTGTGCCACTTTTTGTGCATATCGAACAAATTGCAGCGTATCGCCAAAACCATATTCCCAAAATAGTAAAATATTACATTCTGTCAAATCCTCTCCCTGCCAGAGGGGGATGCCGAGCTCTTTAGCACTACAGCGTTTTTGTCGTGATTTTTCATAGGAATCCCAATTTTCTTTGAATCGACCCTGCAAAAAATATAAAAGGGCAAGGGCTAACGTTGCTTCTGAATAATTAGGGCGTAATGTAAGGGCATGACGTAGGTGAATTTCTGCTTCATCAATATGCTTAGTGAGGCGAAAAAGTCCTCCCATATTATAATGGGCTTCTGGATAATAAGAATCTAGCTCAATAGCTCGGCAATATGCTGCTTGCGCTTCTGGTAAACAGGATTTTTCTTCCCACATGGTACCTAAGTTATTATAAAATTGCGGTTGGTGGGGGTTTAGTTCAATGGCGCGGTGAAAACAATCTTCGGCTTTATCTAAATGGCCAAGGTCCATTAATACTAAACCTAAATTATTATAAGTAGAAGGATCATCGGGATTCAAGTCAATCGCCCGGCGGAAACAAGCCTCTGCTTCAGCAAGGCGCTCCGTGTTACGTAAAATTAGTCCTAAATTATTATAGGCTGGTGAATAGTTGGGGTTTAGCGCAATTGCTTTGCAGAAAGCTAGCACAGCGCTTTCTGAATCGCCTTGCATAACCAGCTCAATACCCATGTCTAAATACATTTTTGGTGTCATATCGTTCCCCTTATGATCATAGTTAAGAAAATAGATCTGTATTCTTTCGACGAAGTTGGGATAAAACCTGCAAAATATAGCCATTATTGTCTACAAGTAGTATGTTTAAGGTGCTATAATGAGAATTAGGAAGCGAGAGAGCTTTATAGCATCTATGTATAAATCATGGGGAGAACAGACATATGGAACAGTTAGAAGAAATATTGATGAACTATATGGATCAGGAAAATATTCAACATCAAGCTTATTTTGATTTGGGAAAGAAATTTACAGATAATGGTGATTTAAATAATGCCATTATTTGTTATTGTAAAGTGTTAGAGGTAGATCCTCAGTGTGGGAAAGCATATAATAATTTAGGTTTGATTTTTAAAACCATGGGCCAATTTGAAAAAGCAGAAGCCTTTCTACGTAAGGCAATTGAAAATGAACCAAATTGTATCAATGCCTATTACAATTTAGGCTTTGTCTATAAAAATGGTAACTACCTGGCAGATGCTGAATACTGCTTTCGTCGGGTTCTGGAGTTAGATCCAGATTGCCCTAATACACATAATAATTTGGGTGTGATATTGGCTAGAATGAACCGCTTACAGGAGGCCGAAGCATGCTATCAGCGGGCAATTGAATTGCAACCAAACTATTCATTGGCTTATTTCAATTTAGCGAATATCTATAAAATAACCAAACGTTTGGAGGAAACAGAACAATGTCTTAAGCGTGCTAGCGAAATTGCCCCAGATAATTATTATATTGATATTGGGTTAGCATTCTTTTATTTGTCTCTGGAGCAATTTGAGAAGGGGTGGAAAAAATATGCGGAAGCACTGCGTAAGAGCCCTGTGGATTATGCAGCCCCTCAAGTTCGTCATTGGCAAGGGGAAGATTTACGCGGACAAAGAATGTTATTGTATTTTGGTAAAGGATTAGGTGATACACTGCAATTCATACGTTATGCTGAGCAAATTGCCAAGGTAGCAGGGGAAACTGTTTTATTAGTACAAAAGCCTTTGCGCCATTTATTGGCAGCTAATTATCCTTCCCTTGCGGTCTACGCTGAAGATGAAGCCTTACCCCAGGAGTACGATTTTGCTTGTTCTTTGCAGTATCTACCTATTATATTTAACACGGTAGAAAAAACCATCCCTTGGTTTCCGGCCTATTTGCAAGCTTTGCCAGAGCACTCTGCAGCTTGGCATGAAAAGTTACAGGCTCTCGACGGTGGCAAACTCTATCGGGTTGGTGTTGTTTGGGCAGGGAATATCAAAAATCCAATGGATACTTTTCGTTCCATCCCTTTTACAACCTTTAGCCAACTGCTAAGGGTAGCAGAGGTAAGTTGGATTAGCCTACAAGTGGGCATTAGACCTGGTGATCTGGAAATCATGGCAGATACTACGCTGCTTGATGTATCACCAGAACTCATAGATTTTGATCAAACGGCAGCCGTGCTTGATAATCTTGATTTGGTCATCACAATGGACACCTCCGTTGCTCATTTGGCGGGAGCAATGGGCAAGAATACATGGGTATTACTAGACAGCAATTGTGACTGGCGTTGGCACTTGGACCGGGAAGATAGCGTGTGGTACCCTTCCATGCGATTGTTTCGCCAACAAAAGAGTGGTGATTGGGCAGAAGTTTTGTTGCGAGTCAAGGCAGCATTACGGGATATTCTTCGTTTTTGATGATTGCCATGCAGAATAGTTAGCGATCTATATTTTCGCAAAAACATAGATGCTGTTGTGATAGGCTAGAGGCTAGAGAGGGGAGGATCAATTATAATGTCATATGGAATTGTATTTATAAATTTTGCCTTTATATTATATACAGTAGGAGTTTGGAGTGAAAAAATACAAGGTAAATTAACACAAGGACATTTAATCTTCTTTTGGTTAGGGATTATTTGTGATTTCCTCGGGACATCCGCGATGGAGGAAATGTCCAAGGGGCATGTCATCAATAGCAGTTTATATCAGTATGTACCTATATCGGATAGCTTTCATAGCCTTACGGGTGTTCTAGCATTGCTATTAATGTTACTACATAGCTGTTGGGCAACCGTCATTATTATGAAGCATAAAGAAATTTGGACCTTGAAGTTTCATCGCTATAGCGTAATCGTGTGGTTAATATGGCTACTACCCTTTGTCAGTGGTGCCATGTTTCACATGATGTAATTAAGCTTGCTATAATATATAGGTTGCATTAAAAAATTAACATTTTATAAATTTAAATTGATTCTTAAGGCGCAGGGCCAAATAAATAATAGGGGTTATATTATATAAGATGAAAATAAGATTGACGCGGATCGAGGATGCGAGAAGTATTTCGAGTGTTATTGCAAATACATGGAAAGTAGCTTATCGAGGAATTGTTCCCGACGCTTATTTGGATTCGTTAATAATAGGAAAGTATGAAGAAATGCTGGGGAAAAATATTGCGAATAAAACAGAAACAATATTTGTGCTAGAAAACCAAGAACAGCAAATAGTCGGTATGGCTTCTGGTGGAAAAGACCGGTTAGGGATGTATGAATGTGAACTTATAGCGATATATATATTGCCCGCTTATCAAAAAATGGGTTATGGAAAATTGATGTTTAACAAAATAATTGAAAAGCATAAGAAAAATCAGTACAAATCAATGATTATCTGGACCTTTCGAGATAATAGAGATAGAAAATTTTATGAAGTAATGGGTGGTGTAACTGGCGAAGAAAAAAAACGCTCTTATGATGGTGTGAAAATTGCTACCGTGGGATACGCTTGGCAAGATATTAATGATATGAATTGGTAATATTTATGTTGCCGTCTTGCCCTTTGGGGTGGGACGGTAATTTCTTTTTATAAAGTTACGCTCAAATGACCACGTAGTCATAATTTTGTCATATTTTCATGTTATGGTTTAGAGACAACAATGTCACCACTACGACCAATAGAGTAGTGATGAATCGTGGAAGATACAAACAATATATGGTCAATAAATTCTTACATGAAAAAGGGGTTATAAAATGGAGCAACGCTTAATCCGTCCCAAGGACATGAAGTTTGTTTTTGATTTAGTAAAGGATGATTGCTATAGACGATTTAGTGGGGAATGTTCGTTGGAACAAAAAAGCAGTAAAAGCAGTAATCTAGAAAGTGAGGCAAGCTACTGTGGAGAGTGGAGTTACTGTAGAAAGTTACATTTGGCGGTTGTAGATGGCAAAGTCGATGGGCAGAAAGAAAGTGAAGATATCGATATAACAGAATATGCTTGTGGACATCATGCCATTAGAAACGGACAACATCGCATATGCATATGCAAAAGGATAGGACTGGATATTTATTCTGATTTTCGCGTAGATCATTCTAGTGATTGTCCTGTATGTCGAGCAAAAAAACGTAGTTTTACATATCGGATAAAAGCCATTTTGGGTCTCAATGATCATTTTATTTATTAAGAAGTAATCCTAGTATCGTTTGTTTTCAAGCCAGTTATGAAAGTTTTTTTATTTTTGAAGCAGAAATATGAGATTTGATGTTCTAGTAAACATAGCACCGTTACTAGAATTGATGAATAGAATAAATCAGGATTACTCATTCAAATATAAAAAAACTAGGAGGAAAGAGATGAAATTTCCAAAGGGAAAGGGATTTGATCTTGCTGGTGGTCTGTCTATTACGGTTGCACTTGATGATTACACATTGATCGGAACTTATTTAGGGGGCGTTGGCGACCGCCATCATGATGATCCGCCGCCAATTCATGTGGATGTACAAGTGAATGAAGAAGCGGAATTTATTTTATTACAATTATCATGCTGTCTGAAAGTAGATCATAAAACTGAGTTGCCTGTAGGAACCATCATTGCAATTAATGTCCAACAAATATTATTTATTGGACCTGGCGTAGCGTGTGAGGAAGACCGGTAGTAAAAAATAGCAGTTCTAGGTGAGAAAACCTAGAACTACTATTTTTTTTACGTGTACGGAGCAAGACCATGAATGAGTAGGTATTGTTTTGATGATGCCTTACGAAGGAGGCATCCTATTGCTTATTAGGTTATAGACATGAAAATGCAATTGTGATAAAATTAATAAAGATAAAAATAATAAAGATTGATAAATCAAAAAGGAGATTATTATGGAAAAAAAGCAGAACAATTATGAGACCTTTATGAATCTTGTTATTGGCTTATATATACTGAAAATACTTCAGCAAGAGCCTGCATATGGAAACAAATTAGCGATGGAGATAAAACGGCGCACACAAGAGGCCTATACGCCGAATACCAATGCCCTATATCCACTGCTACGAATTATGGAAGAAAAAAATTATATCGTTGGTGAATGGGATAATCCCCTGACGCGTGGTAAACGAATCTTCACCATTACTAGTGTTGGCATTGCCCGCATACCATCTTTGGAAATATTGTTGCAGGAGCGAATCGAAGCTGCTGAACGAAGGATGGTGATTTTGCGTACGGATTTACTGAGAAATTAATCAGCTTAAGAAATGACTACTAGTAGATGTTGCATAGTAAACGCATGAAATAATGAGGTGTAAGTAGATGGATGAAGTAAAAGAAAAAGCAAAGCTGAGTAATCTTAGCATGATTATAATTGTAGCAGTGCTACTTGGGATTTTAGTCGCTGGGGGAATTTGGTGGTGGATTCGTTCGGGGCAGATGCTTTCGACAGATGATGCTAGAGTTAAGGGGACAATTGTTGCAGTGAGCGCTAAGGTATCTGGTAGAGTGGAAAAGGTACTGGTGAATGAAGGTGACAGTGTTGAGGCTGGACAGGTAATCGCAACCTTAGAGAACGATGAATTTGCGGCGCAAGTAGCTCAGGCCACGGCGAATTTGGAGATGACAAAGGCTAAATTAGCAGCAGTCATGGCCGGGAATCGGCACCAAGAGATTGCAACTGCTAATGCTACTGTCAGTCAAGGGTTGGCCAATTATAATAATGCTCAAAAAAATTACGAACGGATTTCGGCGTTGTATGATCAAGGGGTCACATCTGCCCAACAACGTGATGCTGCGAAAACCGCTGCTGATGTTGCTCAGGCTCAATATACTTCGGCGCAAGAACAGTACAGCTTATCGGCGGAAGGTGCTAGACCAGAAGACATTCAAATGGCACAAGCCCAGGTTCACCAGGCGCAGGCTGCATTAACCAATCTGCAAATTCAATTAGCCAATGCAACGGTAAAGGCACCTGTCGCAGGGATCATTGCTTTGAAATCGGTAGAAGATGGTGAAGTGATTTCTTTTGGTCAACAAATCTTTAGCATCACTAATCTGGCAGATGTGTGGATTAATGCTAACATAGAAGAAACCTATATTGGTCGCATAAAAGTCGGTCAGCCTGTTGAATTTACAATTGATGCTTATCCTGGCAATAAGTTTAGTGGGCACGTAATGGAAGTAGGATCGGCAACAGGGTCCCAATTTGCGTTGTTGTCAACAGAAAATAGTTCGAGTAATTTTACGAAGGTTACGCAACGCTTACCGATTAAAATAAAAGCTGATGACTCCGATTATATTCTTAAACCAGGAATGTCTGCTACCGTAAACATCATTACAAAATAATTGCACTAAGATTGGGGTGGAGATTGCAGTAGGTTGTTGGTTTTTTAAAAAAGGAAGGTATTGGGCTATGTTTAAAAAATATGCGATTTTATGTGCGGTTTGCTTTGGCACCATCTTGAGCGCGTACGTTAGTAGTTGTGTCAATATTGCCTTACCGAATATCATGGCAGCATTGAACTTTAATATGGATTCGGTTGTGTGGGTTTCGTTAGCATATATGTTGCCGTATGGTTCAACACTGCCGTTAACCGGAAAGTTAGGGGACCAATTTGGGGCAAAAAATGTGTACATTATTGGCCTTATTATCTTCACCACGGCCTCCTTATGTTGTGGTCTTGCCACTAATTCAGCAGGAATGCTGTTTTTTCGTGTGATACAGGGTGTAGGGGCGGGGATGTTATTGCCCAATGCCATGACTATCGTCGCCCAAACCTTTGATGCCCATGAGCGCGGAGCGGCCCTGGGCATCTGGAGTGCAATGGCTGCTGCTGGCAGTGCAATGGGACCAACAGTTGGTGGATATTTGATCGAAAATTTTGATTGGCGTTCCATCTTTTTTTCGGTGATCCCCTTTTGTATGATCAGCATTGGTTATGCTTTTGCTGTGATACCAAAATCAACGCGTAATTCGGCAGCCAAAGTGGATTACTTTGGCGCAGCCCTCTTAATTACCAGTATCAGTTCACTATTGATTGCGCTGAATCAAGGACAAAAAGAAGGCTGGGACTCTCTGTATATCGTACTGTTGTTTTATTTGGCTGCTGCTTCTTTAGTATTATTTGTAGCCTTTGAACTGAAAGTCAAACATCCTATGATTGAGGTTGATCTGTTCCGTAATATCAACTTTACCCTTGCTAATGTAGTGGGATTCATTTCTTTTGTGGCCTTTTATGGCGGCATGTTCTTAATGCCGTTTTTTTTGAAAATGATTTTGAATTATAGTTCTACTACTGCGGGTTTGATGCTATTGCCCATGACGGCAACTATGGTTGTTTTTGCGCCAATTGGAGGACGCTTAGCCGACCGTTTTGGTTCTCGTTTGCCAGCCTTTGCAGGCATTATGATGATTTCGGGTGCATTATATTCATTGGACACGATTAGTGCTGATTATTCGTCACATGATTTCTTTATAAGGCTTAGTTTGTTTGGTATGGGCCTTGGCTTTACCATGTCACCCTTAAGTAACTGTGCCATTGGAGCGTTGCCGAAAGATAAAATTGGTGTTGGCTCAGGGATCTTCAATTTGGCAAAGATTATTGGTGGTAGTATTGGTGTGGTCTTTGCTGAAACGTTACTCACTCGTCGTGAAATATACCATACAGCAATCTTGCAAGAATATCTAAATGGGGCGGGGCATTCCGCTCAGGAAATATTTCAATTATTGCGTGGACTGTGGGGTAACCAAGGAATGGATAGTACCATGTTGTCGGAAGCCACTCATGGATGGTTGAACGGACAAGGAATGTTGCCCGAACAATATACCATGTTTAAGGCGATTCTGAGTGGAATGGTGGCAAAACAGGCCACGATCTTATCCTTTCAGGATGTGTTTCATACCATCGCGTTATTATGTTTATGTGGTGGGATTATGGCGTTATTCATTCGAAAGAAAGCTGCAGCTTCGAATCCTGAATCACTAGAATAAGTTCAATAATAGATCATCTAAGTAAAACGAGTGTTGATTTGCTTAATCAACACTCGTTTTTGGGTTGTGGTGCAAAAATCAAATGAATGATATAATTTACCATAATCTTAGAAAATGGGGTAAAGCGAATGTCGCATAATTTATTCAAATGGAAACATTACGAGTCTGAAATTATAATTTTGTGTGTTCGCTGGTATCTTAAATATCCACTCAGTTATCGAATGCTTGTGGAGATGATGCAAGAGAGAGGATTGAAGCTCAACCATACAACAATAATGAAATGGGTTCATCAATATTCTCCCATTATTGATGAAAGAATAAGAAAACACCTTAAGCCAACCAATGATTCGTGGCGGATGGATGAAACATACTTAAAAATTAAGGGCAAAAATGCATATTTATATAGAGCGGTAGATTCGACAGGAAAGACCATCGACTTTTTTGTATCTGAATATCGTGATAAAAATGCAGCTAAGAAATTCTTTAAAAAGGCTCTAAAAGCCACGCATAATCAACAACCAAGGGTAATTACAACTGACAAATATTCTGCAACTGAAGTTGCTATTAATGAAATGATTTATAGTGGAATAGTATCTGTCAAAGCAACCATTAGGAAAGTAAAATACTTAAATAATATAATTGAGCAAGACCATCGGTTTATTAAACGAAAAGTCAAACCAATGCTTGGATTTTATAGCTTTGAGATCACTGAGAAAACAGTTTGTGGAATTGAAGCAATGCATATGATCAGGAAGGGGCAGGTTGAAAAAATTCAATCTGCCCTTTCTGAAGTTTCATTAATAAACAAGATTATGGGCATTGCAGCCTAATATTCTGGTAAAAGTTAAGGTAATAATGACCATTGTAATATTTTTGAACCAGAACCTGCCGCCGCCACTTTGCTTGTTTTCCTCGAAGGCTACATGCTGTTTGTGGTAATAGTAGGTAGATTCAGTTGCGCCGCTAATTCACAATAAAGTCGCGGGCATACCCCTGGCTAATCCATTTATCGGCAATTTCTAGCTTATCTAATAGCCGGGCTGGGTCTTTAAGAGCATTATCACTCATTACCAAACAAACTATTTTTTCATCGATTTGCATGTGGCGCAGAAAGCTCCGCATGTCTTATCTTCCTGCATATGGCTTACTCCCCATTCGGCCAACTTCACCAAGGATGGAATAATGCTTTTACCCTTGTCAGTCAGCGTATATTCAACTCTGGGTGGAACTTCATTGTACTGTTCACGGTAGACAATTCCATATGCTTCCAATTCTTTTAGCGATTGGGAAAGCATCATATTTGTGACACCCGTCAGCTTACGCTTGATAGTGCTGTACCTTGTCGGCAGTCCGTTAGCAAGCATACAGATTATTGGCAACTTCCACTTACCGCCGACAATATCTATAGCATAGCGAATAGGGCAAAGTAGATTCCCTACGGTAAATGTTTCATCCATAACCTTCTTGCGCATGAATAGTCTCCTTTTATATGGTATGGTTTATCATACTTTATCATTAAAATCTGCGTACTTGTAGTAAAATGATTTTTCGATATAATAATACCATAAAACCAATTAAGAAACAAAAGAAAATTTATAAAGGAGTGATTCACAATGAAAGAGGTTCTGGACTTTTTAAAGGGAAATAAGGTATTTTATTTGGCAACAACAAACGGAGACCAGCCGCATGTTCGACCAATGGGGTTTGTAATGGAATATGACAAAAAACTGACTTTTTCTACTTCCAATCAAAAAGACATGTACAAGCAGCTTACCGCCAACCCTAATGTAGAAATCTGTTGCATTGCTGCCAACTACAACACCCTACGCATCTGCGGCAAAGCGGTGTTCTGCACTACGGAGGAAACACAACGGAAAGCTCTGGAGGTAATGCCTGCTCTCAGTAAGATGTACGCCGTGGGCGATGGTAAGTTTGAGATATTTTATTTGGACAATGCCCAAGCTGTATGCCAGACAATGTCGGGTGAAAAGAAAATATTGACTGTTTAAGCGCACATAAGAATGTCTAACCGATGTCAAGGCAATTATTTCTTGTACTCAGAAGAAAATGAAAAATATTTAGCAAAACTTATACAGATCTGGTCTCGATCGACTTTGAGAAGATACTAGAATTTATTTGACTACGCTGAAGTGCCTTTCGAAATTGTTCTGCGGATCTCATTCATCTGGAGGAGCTACTCATGACGACTCTTGATGCGGAAGAATGAAGTAAGTTTGGTTGTTGGCGGTACGGATGCGTACAAAAATCGGCAACATGTACAAAGAACTGCGCCGCGTAATGAGCATAACATTCTACAAAACGATGAAAGATATTACCTTGGACATGATTTGTTCCTAAATCCTAAATAAAGATTATATATTTTGTGTGTAGAAAGATATCGAACAGGGTTCCTTACGACAATACTAAGATCACATGAGAAGGAGCGCCACCAAAGAACAGAAAGATGCGTTGATTGAAGGGGCAACTCTACTTCTCAAAGATGTCCTCGTCAAACACCCCTTGGCTACTGTTGTTGTAATCGACGAAACCGATGTAGATAACTGGGGATGGGAGATACGATATTTAAATTTCGCAAAAAGAATAGTGATTTATGGCAAAGATGATTACGGAGAGTGAAAAAGATGAAGGTTCTTGGAGTAAATGGGGTCTCAAATGTCGGGGGGGACGATTGATCAGATGCTGCAGACGTTCATGGGAGAAATCACCGATGAAAAAGAGATGGTTCTTCTGAGGGACAAGAGCATTAATCCCTGCATGGGTTGTTTAAAGTGTGTCGAGTCCAACCGGTGCGTACGGCAAGATGACTGGGACGAAATTCAGAGCAAGTTAATGGAAGCCGATGTGCTAGTGCTTGGCTGTCCTACCTATTATTCTGGCGCGCTGGGAACCAACGCGATGACCCATGTGTTCTTGGAGCGCTGGTTCGCTTTGCGACACCTGGGCATTAAGCTCAAGCTGAAAAAGGTGGTTGTCCTGATGGCCAGCGCGTCCGGCAAGGCCGCGAGAGCTGAATCAGGACTAAAGACCTTCTTTGAGTTTTATCACGGCATACCTAACATCGAGTTCATTGTTGCCCAGGGAACGATGCCTTGTATGATATGCGGCGAGGGAGAAACTTGCCCCACCAGTGGATTTGTGATATTTTTCGGCGCCGGTAAGGAGATTACTCCAGATCTGCTGCTGTCTTTAGGTAAGCAGCCTGAAATAGTCGCTACTATCAAAGCGTCCGCGTCAAACCTAACCAATTAACCGCAATTAGTCAAGTTCCGTATTGCATTGTGGAATGATTTCTGGACGGCAATAAAATGTAATATATTTTTTACTGTCGCCCTTAAAGTGATGGTCTCTGACACATCAGAATCCCCCGGAGCCTCTAGGATTATTCGAAACAGTATGATCAATAGAATATGACTACACCTATCAAGACAACTTAAATACCATCAAAATATAATGCCCGGGACATTATTGTAGAAGTAGCGAAGTAATTGACATGATTGCGCCATGATCTAAGAAAAAAGGAGTTGTTTCAGCATGGAAAAGGCTTGCGAGAAAGCACAACAAGCCAATGAGTTAGTTGTGCTATGGGCCAGCGGAGAACGTGAGGTCGCTCTGAAAATGGTTTTCATGTACACATTCGGTGGTGGGAAGACGTCTGTCTGATCGTCTGGGGGTCGTCGAGTAAACTTCTGACCGAAGACAAGGAGCTGCAAGAATATGTGGCCAGAATGCTCGAAGCAGGCATAGAGGTAGTCGCTTGCAAAGCTTGCACCGACAGTTACGGTATTTCAGATGAAGTGGAGAAACTTGGAATTGAAGTGAAGTTCATGGGGCAGCCGCTTACTCACATATTGAAACAAAACACCAAGATAATTACTTTTTAAGGCATCCATTGTTCCCTAATACAAAATCTCATAAAGCATTCCGTATGAACGGTATATCGTCTGGCACTATGACGCCATCGGCTCAAAAGTTGTGGAGGCGCTGATCAAGAACAACTTTCAGGCGACTTACTGCAAAACCGAGAAAGAAGCTCTGGCAAAGATGCTTGAGTAAGTACCGGCGTCGGCGAGTCGTGGACGTAATTGAGCTGGGCATATTGGATAAGATGGCCGAACAGGGTCACAAAATCTTGAATCACTTCTAAACAAACGCCCCAGAATGTCTGATATCCATGTTTTTATCAGCCGTGTTATCTATTAGCGAACTAAGCGTGCCGAGGGCCAGTACGAAAGATGGAGGCTAACCATGCGCGAAAGGATCATTAAAGAGATATACCGATTTGTCAAAGAGAGCCCGGACAACCGCTTTCAGGGCAGCGACCGACCGTATTTCGAAGAGCCGATGGTCGGCTTTGCAAGTGCCGATGATTCGCTATTTACTCATTATAAAACAATCATCGGGAGCTTTCATCTGACCCCGCAAGAACTAATCGATAAATCAAACGGACCGGAATCTTGGAAACCTGTCACAATAATCTGCTGGGTGCTGCCAATCGCATCCGCGACAAAAACGACCAATCGAAGCGAGACGACCTATCCCTCGAAAGAATGGGCGCAGACCAGAAGCCTTGGCGAAAAATTCAATGTATTACTGCGAGAACGCATGGTCGAATATCTTATTGCAGCAGGCTATCATGCAGCGGCTCCTCAACTGCTTTCGTCCTGGGAGAGATTTCAGGATACACCCGTAGGGATTGCTTCGTCCTGGTCGGAACGACACGCCGCCTATGCCGCAGGGTTGGGCACGTTTAGCCTGAATGATGCGCTGATCACACCCGGGGGCATCTCTCACCGATTAGGTAGTGTAATTACCGACTTAGAGATCACTCCTTCCCAACGAATTTACTCCAGTCACCGCTCGAATTGCTTGTATTTCAGGGAGCAACGTTGTGGACTATGCATAAACCGTTGTCCGGCCGGAGCATTATCCTTTGCAGGACACGATAAAACAAAGTGCATGGAACATGTATACGGAGCTATTCCTCTAGCGGTAGGGGAAACTTATGGGGTTCAGGAAACCGGGTGTGGCCTTTGTCAGACTAATGTTCCCTGCGAAAGCCGGATTCCTGACGGGCGAACGCCATATCAAAAATCAGAATGATTATTCGCAGGAGTCTGCTAGGTAATACAAAAATCTAAAAAAGGGAGAGAACATCATGATAAATTACCAGGAAGCACCTGATTGCCCTTGCCCGAAAAACGATTGCCCGAGACATGGAAAATGCTTTGAATGCGTTCAGTTTCACCGCGACAAGCCAGTAATTGTATGCTGTATGCGTGACGAGTATAGAAACAAGGATTCCCAACAAAGTTGATAAACGTGAAAAATATTAAGGGGGGGTGAAAGCATGATTTTAGGTATTAGCGCGAGCGGTCGCCCAAACGGAGTAACCAGCGAAGCCGTGAAAGCAGTTTTGGAGGCCACCGGCCTGGAATACGACTATGTCTCCCTTGCCGGGAAACGGATAAACGGCTGCATAGGTTGTACGCTCTGCGCGTCGAATAATAGCTGCAAATTACAGGACGACTGGAACGAAATAGGCGATAAAATGCTCAAAGCCGACGCAATAGTATTTGGAGCACCAAACTATTTCAGCAAAATGAACGCCCTGGGGCACGCCTGCTGGGAAAGAACCTTTTCCTTCCGCCACCGTGAAATCTTCAATCTGGCCGGTAAACTCGGCGTGATTGTAAGTACCGGGTATGAAGGGGAAGATTACGTGAAACCGCAAATCGAAGATTTCATGTTGCGCAATAAGATGGCGGTTGTTGAGTCGGTGCGGGTTGAAGGATACGGCCAGTGTTATACCTGCGGCTACGGTCACGATTGTGGGGTTGGCCGCGTCGTCCGAGTTCATGGCTTTCTCGACAAAATCGAGGAAAAGGACTTTCCGCCGTATTTCAAACAGCAGGCGTTTGCACAACATCAAGCATACAAGGCGGGAAAAATTCTGGGTTCCATGCTGCGCAACCGCGTTTAAGCAGCATCGTCGCCTGAAAAACTTCAAAGCAGATAAAAGTATCGAGTATGTAGCAATACCAGGAAGGAGATGATAAGAATGCCATTTGTTAATGTCCAAATAGTGGCGGGGAAAACGGTTGAACAAAAAGCTGCTTTAGCGAAAGCCATCACTAATGCTTTTGTCGAGATTGTGCAAAGCAAACCGGAAGCAGTATCTGTTATCTTCACTGACATTCAGAAAACCGACTTGGCGAAAGCAGGAAAACTGGTTTCTGAATTGTAAGGCAGTGCAGAATTGGGTGAGATCTTATGATAACAATGTGAGGAGGAATTTCCGTGATTGGAAAATTACTTGCTGAAGGGGCCAGTAAAATGAAAGAGTTAGGCCTCAATTTTGCGGAAAATGGAGCTGAGACCAGTAGTTCGCTCAAGATCACCCGTCAATACATGGACTCTCTGACGATAGAGATCCGGGCGATTGATTCCGTGGAAGCTTCTACCGAAATGAAGCTGTTTGGTGAAGTCTTTGCCACCCCGGTAATGACGGCCGCTCTTTCAGGACTGGGGGCATTTTGCCCCAACCCTATGGTAGAAGTGGCAAAAGGGGCGCAGGCGGCCGGTGCTGTGATGTGGGGTGGCATAGGAGGAGGAGAAGAGCTTAAGGCAATCATTGAAACAGGCGCCAAAGCGATCAAGATAGTCAAACCGTATCGCGACAAAGATCTGATCTTTGCTAAAATTGCCGAAGCCGAGAAATACGGAGCCTTTGCCGTGGGAATGGATACGATCTTCGGATTTGGCGGCAAGTCCAAGGACAGCCTTATTCGTCCCGACCTCATGAGTCCCCAAACACTGTCTGACATCCAAAGTTTCGTGAAAGCGACCAAGCTGCCGTTCATACTCAAGGGAATACTTAGCGAACAGGACACTCACAAGGCGCTGGAGGCCGGAGTGGCTGCCATCGTAGTTTCTCACCACGGAGGAAACATAATAGATTACGCCGTGCCTCCGCTTAAAATACTGCCGCGGATTGCTAAAGTAGTTGACGGAAAGATCCCGATTTTTGTGGATAGCGGGATAGTAAGGGGTACCGACGTTTTCAAAGCCCTGGCTCTAGGGGCAAACGGTGTCCTGGTCGGAAGATCGGTAATGGCCGGATTGGCGGCAGAAGGTGCTGAAGGAGTAAGGAAGATTATAGCCGGTACTAACGAAGAACTGCGCCGGGTGATGAACCTTACAGGATGTAGCACCCTGGCGAGAATCGACCCCGGGGCGATTTGGCACTAGTCTGCCGAGAAGTTTATTCTTTAGCAGGAGGAAGGGATAAGAGTGCCTTACGTCAATATAAAGATAACTCGCGAAGGTGCAACTAAAGAGCAAAAGGAAAAGCTGATAAAAGGAGCGACCCAGCTTCTGCAGGATGTACTGGGCAAACCCCCGATTAGCACAGTAGTAGTAATTGATGAAGTGGATGTTGATAGTTGGGGTATGGGAGGAGAGACCATTATAGATTATCGGCAAAAATACCTCACCAAGTAACTTCTGATAAGTAAATATAGAGAAGGATCACAAGTATGAATGAAACGTCACAGACCATCAGGAGCCGGAGAAGCATAAGAAGTTTCGCTGAACAACAAATAGAATTCAGCGATCTTCAAGCCGTTCTGGAAGCTGCCCAATATGCCCCGAGTGGCGGAGGTGCTCAACCGTTGTTTAGTGTAATTCAAAACGAAGATTTGATCGAAGAACTGAGCAGTGCCTCAAAAGGGACGATGGTTTCCAGTGCATGTGACGTTGATTGATAATTTGGGTTAGACAAACGTATCACCTGTAGAATAAAACGGCGCAGGGGGCTAATTGTGGAGGTCAGACCTAGCAGAGAACGGGGAAAACGCACTTATGAGTTGACATTTCATTCTCAACTCACTGGAAAAATCTCTGCCACTTGCGTATGCTCTTTGAACTTGCAGTTAGCCAATCAAGTGATGAGGTTTTGCGTTTGGGATTCACTTGGGCTTCAAATGGGATTCACTTTATTTTATTTGCCAGCCGATCAGCAGTAGGACCAGGATGTGATTATTATTTTATAGGTGGATGCTGCTTGAAGTTTAACAGCGTTGTTATAAATTTTAATTTTTAGAAATCGACAGAGCGTTGCCCTTTTTGATAAGTTGCCAACGTTGGCACTCTGCCATTTAGCAGATCAATGTTCAGGTTGCAAATCAAATTACAATTGTTGTGGTAACCATACCGGAGAGCAAGGTTGTTACCAGTATGAGTGCTGTAGAAAAAGAAGCTTTGCTGGTTGTTGGGAATGCACTGATTTTTCTTGTGGTAAGGGTATGTTTAGTGAAAATCATGATATAAGAATACGGGCCCTTGTTAGATTTATAAGCATCAATGGTAAAGAAAAATTGGCCAATTTGTTGCTAAGCAATCAGCAAAAAGCTATTTTCTATGGTCATAACAAAGATTATGATGGCTTAGGCAGTGAGGAGAAGGTCATTAGCCTTTTACTATCTGGAGAAAAAAACAGCGAATAACACTCTGGGATTTAGTGAAATCTTATTCAACAGTTTGACTAAAAACATGTACGGCAGGCGAAAGCCAATTGTTTTTATAATAAATGAGTTGTGCCATATATTATGGAATAGGTAACACAAAAAATGATGGCCTAAATCTTTGAGATTTGAGCCATCATTTTTTACTAAATAAAACACACTAAGAAATAATTAGCATTCCAATATTTAACCACAGGGGACGGTTAAGTGTAAATGTCGAAGGAGGGGATCTTTTTTAGAGTGTGAGTGCATCGAATTTTGCTTGAAATTCTGGTATGCCAATACGTCTTACAAAGTTAGTGAAGTCTTCTGCTGTCCTTTTGTTTTGAGCATAGAAGTTAATCAGTTTTTCAAGGACGAAAGGAACATTTTGTGCAGAAATGGAGCCTTGCAATTTTGTTGCAAAATTTCCATTCACGTGCAAAGAACCACCAAGCCAAAGCTCAAAGGCTTCGATGACTTCCTTGCCAACTTTGACTCCAGTTCCTTGTAAACCAATATCGGCAATTTGTGGTTGGGCACAGGAGTGGGGGCAACCGCTGATATGAATTCGAATGGGCTGATCAAGAGTGACCTGCTGATCTAAATGCTTACTAATGGCTTCAATATATTGTTTTGTTGTTGCCAAAGCAAAGGGGCAAAATTCTTTACCGACACAGGCTACCATATAGGCGGAAAATGATTTTGCAAGAGGATTATAGCGTTGTAAGATGCTTTCTTGTAAGAGTGCATCTACTTTTTCATTCGGAATGTTAGGCAAAATCAGGTTTTGTGAATTAGAAGTGAGCATGCTACCATCACCATATTGTTCAGCCAAGTTTGCTAATGCCTCCATATCGTCCGCAGTGGAGCGTCCACCTGGTATCGGCAAACCGATATAGCTGAGTCCAACTTGTTTTTGTTGATGGACACCATGGAAATAACCGCCATTCCAGCCGATTGTCAAATCAGTACCCCGAGTTAAAAGTGGACCGGTAATTTTTAATAATTTCTCGGTAAATTTTTCCACACCCCAATCCGCAACCAAAAATTTGAGGCGAGCATGATTGCGTTGTTCACGGTAACCATGCTCACGGAAGATCGTGGCTACACCTGCCAAAACCGTAATCACTTCTTCAGGCAAAACAAAGATATTGATGGGTTGGGCGAATTGGGGAGTACGTGATAGGCCACCACCTACTCTTACATGAAAGCCAACCACTTCTTTTCCGTTAATCTCTTTCGTTGCTGGCGTAAGGGCTACATCGTTAATCTCCCCATGCCCCGTATTATATCTACTACCGGAAATAGAAATTTTGAATTTTCGTGGTAGGTTAGAAAATTCGCGGTTTTCTTGGAAAAATTCATTAACAGATTGAATGATTGAGCGGGTATCAATTACTTCATCAGCATCAATGCCAGCTAAGGGATGACCTATGACATTGCGGGGGCAATCACCAGCCGCTCCTACAGAACTCAGCCTTGCTTTTGCTAAACGCAGGAAAATATCAGGGAGGTTCTCTACCCTTAACCAGTGGAATTGCAAGGCTTGGCGGGTTGTGATGTCTACGATTCCTCGGCCATATTCCCTGGAAATACCAGATATTACCATGAGTTGAGCGGCGGTCAATAATCCACCTGGTATCTTGATGCGCATCATGAAGTAACCGTCAACTTTAGGACTTTGTTGATATAAGCCAAGCCATTTAAAGCGTTCTAGATCATCGGGGCTAATGGCTGTAAATCCTAAGCGTCCATAGCTCTCAATATCTTTCCTCACTTCCAGTCCATCTTTCTCAATTTTTAGTAATTCAACATGATTTAAAGTTGTCATAATTCATTGCCTCCATAAAATTTAGTGGGATATTGGGATATATAGTTTGATAAAATAAAAAAGGCTAAGGAAACCCTCTCATAAGGGTGGTTCCTTAGCCTTCAGTTTACTGATCGGCTAGCTATGTTATTATAATCAAATATAAAGTACCATACTAAGGTAGCAGTGTCAACAAAAAATAATTAATCGGCATCATCCATTGCTAAGAAGAGATCTCTCAACAAATTATCGGCATCTTCCAGACCTACGGACAGGCGAAGCAGCCCATCACTAATTCCTAATAAATAGGCACGCTGACGGCCCCCATATGGTGATCGGTTTCCACACCCACATGTAAAAGTCTAGTAGCAAAGTCATTCACGGTAGTCATGATCGTCACTCCTTTAAGGCTTGTTCTAAGTCGCGAATAATATCATCCACATCTTCAATGCCGATGGATAAGCGCAATAGACAGTCTGATATTCCTAGTTTTATCCGTATAGCAATTGGTACATCAGCATGGGTTTGTACGGCTGGTAAGGTAATGAGGGACTCTACGCCACCTAAACTCTCAGCAAAACGGATGAGCTGCACTCGGCGTAACATTTGGTCGACTAACTCGGGGTTATTAACCACGAAAGATAACATACCGCCGTAACCGGAAGCTTGGCTATCATGTATGGCTTTATCAGGGTGGTCTACCAGACCTGGGTAATGGACTTTTACTACCCTTGGATGATTCTTAAGCCATTCTGCTACCACTAAAGCGTTGGTATTGTGTTTTTCCATTCGTAAGGCTAGGGTTTTGATACTGCGAATTAATAGCCAACTATCACTGGGACTAAGGACACCACCGGTAGAGTTCTGAATAAAGCGTATTCGTTCTCCTAACTCCTTATTCTTGGCAACTACTAGGCCGCAGCACAAATCATTATGACCTGCGAGATATTTGGTACCGCTATGAATGACCACATCAGCTCCTAATTCCAGCGGCCTTTGGAAATAAGGGGTCAAAAAAGTATTGTCGACAATGGTATGAATGCCATGAGTAGTTGCTATTTTTACAATAGCGCGAATGTCTACAATCTTCATCAGGGGATTAGTCGGGGTTTCCACCAAAATAGATTTTGTAGCAGGTGTGAGGGCCTGGATAATTTCATTAGTATCACTACCATCAACAAAGGTCACGGTTAGTCCAAAGTTCGTAAAGAGTTGATTGATCACCCGGTAAGTACCGCCATAACAGTCTTCAATCACAATCAAATGGTCGCCTGTTTTATAGGTCATAAGCACGGCAGTGATGGCAGCCATACCAGTAGCAAAGGCTAGTCCGAGGATTCCACCTTCTAATTGCGCAATGCCTTCTTCTAAAACTTTGCGGGTAGGGTTTTGGCTGCGGCTATAGTCAAAACCTGTACTTTGCCCAAGGGCGGGATGACGAAAGGTTGCCGTTTGATAAATGGGGGTGCTGATGGCTCCGGTTCTTTCATCCGTACAAACACCAATGTGAACAATTTTGGAATGTAATTTCATAAAAAAAAGCCTCCTCAGTATTAACAATTAAAAATAAGTTACCCCATCCTTTAGATAATAGTAGAAAAAAATAAACCTTTTTCCGAGGAAAGAGGTTTACTACATAGCAACATCTTCCTCTTATCTGTCAGGATGGTATCCTGCTGGAGTTAGCACCGTTACATTACTGCCGGTTGCCGGGTGTCATCGGGCCAGTCCCTCGACCACTCTGGATAAGAAGTGATTCATTATTTTGTTTTTTTATGATAATAGCATGACATATTGGTCTCTGTCAACACCTATTATATTAAAATTTGTAATAAGGTATCAATGTGAAATGTGCAAATGTATATAAAGATTGACATATGAAATTTGTAATGATATACTCGAAAAAAATCAAATGTAACAGCTGATTGGAAAACCAAAGGCTAAGGATGTCCCCCATTTGGGGTGGACGTTCTTAGTCTTTTTTTATTTTGCTGAAAATTACAGAAGGGGGATGAATATGAAAATTGCAAAGTTTGGGTTGTTGCTGGCGATTGTGATAATAGTAGCTGGGGGGCTTGGTGGATGCTCAAATAATACTGCAGAGCAAACAACCACAAAAGTTAGGATTGCCTATTTTCCTAACATTACTCATTCTCAGGCTCTCGTGGGCAGAGCCACTGGTCAGTTTCAAACAGCCTTGGGGCAATCAAATGAGATTGAATGGAAAGTTTTTAATGCAGGTCCAGCCGAGCTGGAAGCCTTATTTGCTGGGGAAGTGGATATTGGTTACATTGGACCTGGCCCTGCCATTAATGGCTACACAAAATCAAAAGGCGATCTGCAGATTATTGCTGGGGCAATGGATGCCGGAGCAATCCTTGTTACGAGGAAAGATGTAGTGTTACAGAATGTAGGGGAACTTAGTGGCAAAAGAGTGGCCATTCCCCAATTCGGCAATACCCAAGATTTATCATTACGATCTATTTTGCACGAAAATGGCTTACAGGACACTACCAAGGGTGGTACGGTAGAAATTCGGCAAGCTGATAATCCTGATATTAAGACTTTACTCGATCAGGGAGAGATTGATGCTGCTCTTGTGCCAGAACCATGGGGTGCTCGCCTTATTAGTGACGTCAAGGCCAATGTATTATTAGACGAAAAACAGGTGTGGCGGGCTGGGAATTACACAACAGCGGTTGTGGTGGCCAATACAAAATTTATTAAAGATCATCCAGATATCATTGAAAAATTCCTGCGCACTCATGTAGAGCTGACAGCCTATATCAATGCCAATCCTGAGCAAGGTAAAGAAATCGTAAACTCCCAAATTAAAGAACTTACGGGCAAGCCCCTTGCCAAAGACATATTAGATGCTGCTTTTGATAGAGTGATCGTTACGAATAATCCAGAAAAGGAATCCATAGCTGAGTTTGTAAAGTTATCTTTAACTGCTGGATTTATAAAGACAGCACCTGATCTCAATGATCTGTTTAACTTTACAATATTAAATAAAATCTTACAGGAAAAAGGGCTAAGACAAATCGAGAATTGAGGTGTCATGGATGAGTGTCATTGTGGAAAACGTAAGTAAAAGTTTTATTACCAAACAAGATGAGATCAATACCCTCCATAATATTAATGTGGAGTTTCAAAAGGGAGAGTTTATTTGTATCTTAGGGCCATCCGGGTGTGGCAAATCCACGCTACTCAATATTATTGCTGGTCTGGAAGAAGCAACAACCGGTAGGGTTATTTGCAATGGCAAGGTTGTTACCGGGGCTGGTCCTGATCGGGTTGTTATGTTCCAAGAATCAGCCTTATTTCCCTGGTTGCGGGTCATTGATAATGTTGAGTTTGGTATGAAAATTGCTGGAATTTCCAAAGCCCAGCGACGAGAAACAGCGGAAAAATATTTAAAAATGGTGCATCTTACTAGATTTCAGCATTGCTTCATTCATGAATTATCCGGGGGGATGAGGCAGCGGGTTGCCTTGGCAAGGGCTTTGACTCTGGATTCAGAGGTGCTACTCATGGATGAACCCTTTGCTGCCCTTGATAGTCAGACAAAAAGTATTTTACAGGTGGAGCTACAAGAAATTTGGTTAAAAACAAAAAAGAACATTATTTTTGTTACTCATAATGTAGAAGAAGCTGTTTTGTTAGCAGACCGGGTTATTGTCATGGCGGCAAATCCTGGCGTCATTAAAAAAGAGTTTCAGATTCAACTTGCTAGACCACGACAACCTGAGAATGTTGACTTAGCTTATTTGGCTGCGAGCATTATGAAAGAATTAAAAGAGGAGGTGGAGAAGGTTGCCAAAGCTGAATACGACGCTGATTGGACTAGTAAAAAAACTGCTATTTTATCTCATTCTAATAGTAATCTGGGAACTGGTATATAGGGTGGGGGTAGAATCCCTACACCTATGGAAAGCGTATGTTTTCCCCTCTCCCGTTACTGTCTTTACTACCTTATGGGAATTGATTGTGGATGGAACGTTAGGTATTGCGGTGCTAGCCAGTGCCAAGCGAATTATTGTCGGATATTTACTATCTATTTTCATCGGAACCTTTGTTGGTCTTGCCATCCTACGGTTTAAATATCTCGATGAGCATATGAGTCCCTTAATACTGGGCTTGCAGACCTTACCTAGTATTTGCTGGTTGCCCTTTTCGATTCTGTGGTATGGCTTAAATGAAAGTGCCATTATCTTTGTGATTACGATTGGTTCGACCTTTGCCGTTGCCATTGCCATTGAGTCAGGTATGAAAAATATCAACCCTCTCTTTGTACGGGCGGCAAAAACCATGGGGGCAACAGGAGTTGCTTTGTACTGGAATGTGATTATTCCCGCCAGTCTCCCTAGCATTATTTCAGGTTTGAAGCAAGGCTGGTCCTTTGCGTGGCGAGCGTTAATGGCAGGGGAGATGATGTCTGCGACCAAAGGTCTAGGGCAAGTTCTCATGGTGGGCAGAGAGTTAACGGATATTAGTCAGGTGATGGCCATTATGTTAGTCATCGTTGTGCTGGGGGTTGCCGTGGATAAACTGATATTTAGCAAAGTAGAACAAACTATTCGGCAAAAATGGGGATTGGATAAAGTGTAGCGCGAAAGTAGGTGGGATTAAAATGAAGTTAGAAATACAAAATCTTGAAACAGATATTTTGATTATTGGTGGGGGGACAGCAGGGTGTTTTGCTGCGATAACCATTGGTGAGCATTCCTCAGAGACGCGGGTGATCATTGCAGAAAAAGCCAATTTCAAGCGTAGCGGTTGTTTAGCGGCAGGGGTAAATGCCCTGAATGCCTACATTGTAACAGGGCAAACCCCTGAATCTTATTTAGAGTATGTAAAAAATGATGCCGAAGGTGTAATCCGAGAAGATCTTGTGTATACCATGGCTCGAAGGCTTAATGCCGTGACGGCAAAAATGGAAAGGTTAGGCCTTGTTATTTTGAAAGATGAGGCAGGGGAGTATGTGTCGCGGGGGACGCGCAACATCAAAATTAATGGCGAAAACATTAAGCCACTACTGGCAGCAGCCGTAGGGAAGAGCCCTCATGTAACCGTGCTCAATCGGGTAAATATTATTGATTACATTGTGCAAGAGGGCAAAGTCGTAGGCGCTTATGGTTTCTCTCTTGATAAGCCTATTTTGTACGTTATTTCTGCTAAAGGGGTGATTTGTGCTACGGGCGGGGCGTCTGGTCTTTATAAACCCAATAATCCTGGTTTCTCTAAACATAAGATGTGGTATTCGCCCTTTAATACGGGGGCTGGTTACGCCATGGGAATTCGGGCAGGAGCGGAAATGACGACTTTTGAAATGCGCTTTATCGCCTTACGGTGCAAAGATACCATTGCCCCGACAGGTACAATCGCACAAGGAATCAGGGCTCCCCAAATCAATGCTGCTGGCGAAGAATACGAAAAAAATTATGGCGCTGGTAAAACGGCCATTCGTATGTATTCCACAGTGATGGAAAATAAGGAGGGGCGGGGACCTTGTTACTTACAGACGAGAGGAACTACATCCGAACAAGAGCATGATTTATACAAAGCTTATCTGAATATGGCGCCAGCACAGACCTTGCGTTGGCTAGAACAGGGCAAAGGTCCTGCTGAAGAAAATGTGGAAATCCAAGGGACTGAGCCCTATATTGTGGGCGGGCACACGGGGAGCGGATACTGGATAGATACCCAGCGGGCTACTACCATTCCTGGTTTGTATGCGGCTGGCGATGTAGCAGGGGGTAGTCCGCAAAAATATGTGACAGGTTGTTTTGTCGAAGGTGAAATTGCCGCGATTGCTGCGTTAGATTATATCCAGGGAGTGAGTATCATTCCACCTAATCGGCAAGGGATGGAAGCTAAGCTTACTGCCGTGAATAAGTTTTTTCGGCCCCAAGCAGGTCTTTATACTGTAGAGGAAGTGGAAGAGGCTATGCAGCAGGTCATGGATGATTATGCAGGGGGGATTTCTGCAGGCTATGCCTACAATACAGCCAAGTTACAAGTAGCAAAAAAACGCATTGGCGAGCTATTGCAGATTAGCTATCAGCTAAATACGCAAGATTTGCATCAGCTTATGCTAATCTATGAAGTCATTGATCGGCTATATGTTTGTCAAACCCTTATTGAGCATTTAGAAACACGACAAGAGACACGCTGGCCTGCTTTTCAACAAAATGCCGATTATCGGCAAAAGGATGATCAGAATTGGCTGAAGTTTGTTAACTCCCGTTTAGAAGGAGGAGCAGTTAAGATCATACTGCGAGATTTGGTTAAAAAGGATGATAGGTATGAGCATAAAGATTGACAGCCAAAAATGTAATAGTTGTGGGAAATGCCGGGAGGTTTGTCCAGGAAGTCTGCTATATAAAGATAGCAGCGGAAAAACAGCAATGCGTGATCCTAGGGCATGTTGGGGTTGTACCTCGTGTGTAAAAGAATGTAAGCCCAATGCTATTCAGTACTATCTTGGGGCTGATATGGGGGGCAAAGGAAGTGTTATGTATACAAAAACAGAAGGTCAACTACTGCACTGGATTGTTGTTGCACCAGACGGTAGTAAACAACAGTTAACTACCGATGGTCGTCAAGCTAATGCATATTAAGGAGGATAAGAATATGGATCATTTAGATCGTTTAGAAGCACAAAGTATTTTTATATTAAGAGAAGCTTATAAAAAATTTGGTAAACTCGGAATGCTGTGGTCAATCGGCAAGGACTCAACGGTGATGTTATGGCTCGCCAAGAAGGCTTTTTTCGGTCATTGTCCTTTTCCGTTTATTCATGTTGATACCACTCATAAGATTCCAGAAATGATTGAATTCCGGGACCGCAAGGCGAAAGAATATAATATTGAACTCATTGTTCACAAGAATGAGGAGGCGCTACAAGCCGGCATGGGGCCAGATAAAGGTAGATTGCTTTGCTGTAAAGCACTAAAAACCGATGGACTACAGCAAGTGGTTACCAAGTATGAGTTTGAAGGTTTGATTTTAGGCATTCGTAGGGATGAAGAAGGATCACGTTCTAAGGAACGGGTGTTTAGTGAACGTAATAAAGATTCAGAGTGGGATTACACCAACCAAGCACCCGAACTATGGGATCAATTTAAGACCGACTTTCCCAAGGGCAACCATATTCGGGTACATCCGATTTTGCATTGGAATGAGATGGACATTTGGACATATATTGAGCGGGAAAAAATTGAACTAATCGATCTGTATTTTGCTAAAAACGGTAAACGCTACCGCAGTCTAGGGTGTGCTCCGTGTACCGGACAAATCCAGTCGAAGGCAGTGACCGTCGCCCAGATTATTGAGGAACTTAAAACTACCAAGGTAGGTGAAAGAGCGGGGCGGGCCCAAGATCAAGAAGATTCTTATGCGATGCAAAAACTACGTAAGGACGGCTATATGTAATTTAAAATATGAGAATGTGGGAGGCAAACAAATGGATGATATTACGAGGGAAGTATTAAATATTGTTGTGGTGGGACATGTGGATCATGGAAAGTCCACCGTGATTGGTCGGTTGTTGTATGATACCAAGTCTCTGCCAGAGGGGGCCATTGAGCGGGTCAAGAAAATTGCTAAAGAAAAGGGGAAGCCCTTTGAGTATGCATATCTTCTCGATGCTTTTGAAGAAGAACAAAAACAGGGTATTACCATTGATACGACTCAGCTACAGTTTCGTACCGATAAGCGAGATTATGTAATCATTGATGCCCCTGGTCATAAGGAATTTTTGAAAAATATGATATCAGGAGCTGCTAGTGCAGAGGCAGCTCTACTCATTATTGATGCTAATGAAGGCATTCAAGAACAATCCAAACGTCATGGCTATATTTTGTCCTTGCTCGGGATACAAAAAGCCTATGTAGTAGTGAATAAGATGGATCTGATCGAGTACTCAGAAGAAAAATTTCAGGAAATTAAGCAGGAAATGAATGAATTTTTAAATAGTCTTCATGTGTTTCCTCTAAAATATATCCCCATTTCTGCTTTTCATGGGGAAAACATCACCATGCTATCAGATAAAATGCCATGGTATAAAGGGCAACCTGTGCTCCAGGCCATTGATTTCTTTGAGAAAGATAAAGGGTTAGAAGGAAAGCCCTTGCGTTTTCCTATACAAGATGTATATAAGTTTGATAATCGACGGATTATCGCGGGTCGCATTGAGGCTGGCACGTTAAAAACCGGTGATCAAATCTTGATCTCACCTAGTAATCGGGTAACAAAGGTAAAAAGCATTGAATATTGGGCAGCGCAAGATAAAAAGGGCAGTGCTTCTGCCGGAATGTCTGTGGGCATTACGGTGGAGGATGAATTTTTCAATCAACGGGGGGAATTCATCTCTCATAGCCATGACGCACCAGTAACGGCTGACATCTTTAAGGTGAGTTTGTTTTGGATGGGAAAAAAGGATCTAGTGAAGAACAAGGAATATAAGTTAAAGCTTGCTACGCAAGAAGTAGAGTGTGAAATTTATACGATTAATAAGGTTATTAATGCCACTACCCTAGCAACGCTTGAAGATGCTACTAGCGTCCAAACTAACGATGTTGCGGAAATTACCATCAAGACCAAGCGGGAAATTTGTTTTGATGAATTCAAGAATAATCAAAATACAGGAAGGTTTGTGATGGTTGATGGTTACGATGTTTGTGGTGGCGGCATTGTGACGGGGTTAGTAACAGAACGGCAAGCAGTGAGTACGTTGTCCAAGCAAGATGCGGAAATGGTGGTTCATTGTTTTGATGAATATTACTATGTCTTCGCTGAGGGCGGGATCAAGAAAATTCAAGCCACACCTCGCAGTTTTACTATTGGTGATACGATACCGACAACGGGAATGACCTATGCCTATCCCGAAGATTTTAATGTGCTAGATAGGAATAAAAATTTGGTAGCAAAGATTAGAAAATCCAAACTGGAAGATGTGATTTCATTTAATGAATATCAATATGATGCTAAACCGATGATTGATACACAGGGCTCTTATATTAGAATTAATTCGGCAGAGAAATTTAAAAAATTTACGAGAGATCTTGAGAAGTTACGGCAGGGTGAACAGTTAACCTTGACTACGGTTGCTAATCAATGGTTTGAGTTTATGGAATTTAGACAGATTCGTTATTTGACTGTGGATAAGCCTTTAACAATTGAATATCACATTTAGATACTAAAGGTACCGTTAAAAAAATAAGTAGTCAGATTCTGGTCGATATCATCAGAAGCTTTGACTACTTATTTTTTTCTGATCCCTAAAAATGCGAAAGGTGTTTTTTTTATTATTTTGGAGATAATATGGGGGCAGGAATGTTTTATGGAGTGTCGTATGAAAAATGAAATGATGATTGGGATAGTAGACAAATTAGTGCGCCATTTAGAATCATTACGTATTGCTGAATACATGGAACTATTACAGCATCCAACTAGACTTATCTTAACAAACTTAGTTGGTGGTATGGCTAGAGGGCTGGGAATTGCTATTGGGGCTACAGTAGTATTTGCGGTGGTGTTAAGTTTTTTGCACCAACTTATTTTACTCAATATACCAGGTATTGGTGGCTTTATTGCTGAAATCATGCACATTGTAGAGCTGAAAAACGGGAAATTTTAAGATGAGATAAAATCATAAAGGAAGGTTTTGTATGACAAAAGATGTCTTTGATTGCATGCGGGAATGCCATAGTGTGCGGGAATTTACGGAACAAGATATACCAGAACCTACTTTAACGCGAATTTTAGAGGCTGGTTCTTGGGCTCCTAGTGCAGGGAATTTACAGCCATGGTATTTTTATGTAGTTAAGAACCAGGAAGTTAAGGATCAATTAGCCGAAGCTTGTTTTGAGCAAGATCAAGTAAAAGATTCTCCCGTAAGTATTGTAATACTAGCTGACCCTGCCCGGTCCAATGAGTCATACGGCGAGCGTGGAGCACAGCTATATTGTATTCAAGATACTGCAATGGCAGCGGGAAATATTTTACTGGCAGCTTATGGTCTGGGGATTGATTCCTGCTGGGTAGGTGGGTTTGATGAGATTGCAGTGCAAACAATTGTGAAAGCGGCACCTAGACTGCGCGCAGTAGCGATCATCTGTTTGGGTTATGGCAATGAAACTACAACCAAGCCGAGAGAACGGTTTCGCGTGGCAGAGTTAACAAAGATGATTCATTAGGAGTGGTAGCTTTGACAAATGAACAACTTGAAACTTTCAGGCTGAAATTAGACGAAGAAAAACAAGATTTGCTGGAGCAAATCTCTGGTTTGGAAAAAACCTTAGCCAGTACTTTAGGAGAGTCGACTGGTGAATTATCAGTTTGTGATAATCATCCTGCCGACCTTGGTGATGAATTGTTTGAACGTAGTAAAAGCGTTGCTGTTCGCGATAATGCCCAGGTATTGCTGGCAAGTGTGGAAGCGGCTTTTAGAAAGATGGATGATGGAACCTATGGTTATTGTGATGTATGTGGTAAGCAAATACCACTAGAGAGGCTTGAGGCTATTCCATGGGGGTGCGAATGTATTCATTGCCAAAAACGTGAGGATATTTCTGATCAAAGAACGGGAATACGTCCCGTGGAAGAAAGCGTTCTTACGCCACCCTTTCAACGGACTTTTTTAGATGATGATCCTCAAGACTCGGTAGGTTTTGATGGTGAAGATGCTCTACAGGCAGTTATGCGCTATGGTAGTTCTGATACGCCACAAGACGTTTCTGGAAGCCATGATTATAAGGATTTATTTCTTAACAGTCATGAATATGAAGGCATTGTTGATCCGGCAGACGCTATTTTGGATCATTCCTATGCATATACTAGAAGAGGAAAATAGTAAGAAAAGTCATAGGTTATACTTTTAGAGATTGTAAAAACTGAGCTTTACATGGAAGCTCAGTTTTTTTAATGTAGCAGGATTTGCCGATCAATAAGTGAATACTAGTATTACATAATTTTCTAATCGCATTACAGTAAGCGTAACGGATTAGTTAATATAAAATTTAAAATGCACCTGAAAAATAAAATGGTTAAAGGGGATGGGATTATGGCAAGATCAATAAAAATGAAACCACTTTACCTTTGGAAAATCAGCCTGGTGATATTTGCTGCAATCGCTTATTTCCACGTACCTGGTTTGCAGGTATTTTTGGTTAAAGGAACCACGTATTTACGCTACCGAGATTTTGAAGGTTTACGGCAATTTATTCTTTCTTATGGACTGTGGGCACCGGTTGTCAGTATTACTTTAATGGTGGTTCAGTCTCTGGTTCCTCTTGTACCAGGGCTGTTTATTACAATTGCCAACGCTTGGATTTTTGGTTGGCAACAGGGGGCCTTTTATTCCTGGGCTGGAGGCTTATTGGGGGCCCTCTTGGATTTTGGTGTAGCACGGTGGTATGGGCGCAGTGTTGTTAGGCAACTTGTGAATGATAAATACCTAGATAAGACGGATGAATTTATAAAAAAAAATGGCCTAGTTGCGGTATTTATTACTCGATTAACACCCATAATACCCTTTAAAGTAGTCAGTTATGGTGCGGGATTAACAACCATGTGTTGGTGGCGATTTATGATTGCCACAGGAATTGGACAAGCTCCGGCAACGGTATTGTATTCCATACTTGGGCAAAATATTACCCACAATATTCGTATAACAATTGCCATTACTTCGTTTGTAGTAGTTATTAGTGGGGTTGTTTATTACTATCGAGAGAAGATAACAACAGGACTTTTCCCTAATAAATAACGTTAATTATATGTAAATGATAAACTTAGTTTTACTATTTTATAAAAAAAATAGTAAATTTGCTAGTAGTTATGTGCTTTTTTTTTCAGTATATAGTATAATACTAAATAGTTAACTACATAGGAGGTGAAACTCATGTATAAAATTAGCAACGAATGTATTGAATGTGGCGCTTGTGCTTCCGTTTGTCCAGTAGAAGCTATTTCTCAAGGTGATGGTCAATATGTCATCGATGAAAAATGTATCGACTGTGGTTCATGTGCAGCAACATGCCCAGTAGGAGCAATTTCTGAATAAGAACTATGTGAAGAAAGTCCAGAATGCTGGGCTTTTTTCTTTTTTCATGGAACTGATATAGCTGAACAATGACTAATTTTTCTAAAGCTGAAGATACTTAATTCAGGATATATCTTTACCTTTGGCGAAAATTTGTTTATTATAGATGAGATGTTAGTTAAAAATGTTGATTTTGAATGGGAGCGAAAATTAGTGCCAATATTATGCTTAGCAATCTTAATCGTTATTATGGATCAATTATCTAAATCTTATGTTCAAACACATATGGTAGTTGGTATGTCCATACCTGTGCTTCAGGATGTTTTTCATATTACCTATATTCTGAATCCCGGGGCTGCGTTTGGCCTCTTTGAGCACCAAACAGTTTTTTTTATACTGATAGCAGTCTCCATGGTCGTGGCGACCGTTTATTTTTACCCTAAAATCCCGTCCCAGTATGGATTGTTGCGTTTTGGTACAGGCTTAATGGTAGGCGGAGCGTTAGGTAATGTGATTGACCGCATCAAGACAGGCTATGTAGTTGATTTTTTTGACTTTCGTATTTGGCCGATTTTTAACATTGCCGATGCAGGGATTGTATGTGGCGTTGGGTGTATTATGTTTACTATTATATATTTGTATAAAGAGGATGAAATTAAATGACCAACCGAACGTTTGTTTTTAAAGCGAGTGAGTGTGACAAAGGAGAACGCTTGGATGTGTTTCTCGCCAAAAGTATGGATGAAGTATCTCGTTCTACAGTGCAACGATTTATTGTAGATGAGCAGGTCACCGTGAATGATAAAATTGTAAAAACTAATTATAAAATAAAGGAATTTGACACGATTACAGTGAATATTCCTGAAATGAAGTCCCCAGAAGTCTTGGCAGAGGATATTCCCATTGATGTGTTATATGAAGATGATGATATTATTGTGATAAATAAGGCACGGGGGATGGTTGTACATCCTGCTACAGGAAATTATAGTGGCACCTTGGTCAATGCTTTATTAGAACATTGCGATGACCTATCTGGTATTAATGGGGTTGCGCGCCCTGGCATTGTTCATCGTCTTGATAAGGATACTTCAGGGGTTATGATCGCGGCTAAGAGTGATCGCGGTCATATTGGTCTGGCGAAACAAATTAAAGACCATACTGCCAATCGTCGCTATTTTGCGATTGTTCATGGTAATATTAAGGAAGAGCAAGGGGTTATCAAAGCGCCGATTGGTCGACATCCTTCCGATCGAAAAAGAATGGCAGTTGTTTTTGTAAATAGTAAGGAAGCAACCACTAATTTTCGGGTTGTTGAGAGGTTTGGTCCTTATACGTTAGTGGAATGCAAACTCTTAACGGGGCGTACACATCAGATTCGAGTACATATGGCTTATATTGGGCACCCCGTAGTAGGTGACCCCAAATATGGTCCGGAGCGTGAGCATTTCTCCATTGTAGGTCAAGCACTACATTCGGCAGATTTAAAGCTTTGTCACCCTGTTACAGGAGAAAACATGGTCTTTGAGGCACCAATGCCTGATGATATGGAAACAATTTTACGGGAGCTACGACAAAAAATAAATGGATAGGAGTGGAGTAGATAGTTATGATTAATTTGGTAGAAAAAACAGTCATTATGGATGAACAAGCCATTAGGCGTGCATTAATTCGCATTGCTCATGAAATTATTGAACATAATAAAGGTATTGATGATTTAATATTAGTGGGTATTAGAACCCGTGGCGTACCTTTGGCTGAGAGACTGGCTTCTGAGATCGAAAGTATTGAAGGTCGCCGTATATCAGTAGGACTGTTAGATATTACGTTATATCGTGATGATTTATCTACACTTAGCTATCAACCAGTAGTGCATCAAACCCAAATCCCTGTAGATATTAATGGTAAAACGGTAGTGTTGATTGATGATGTATTGTATACAGGGCGTACTGTGCGTGCGGCTTTGGATGCAATTATTGATTTGGGACGTCCTAAAGTAATCCAGCTAGCCGTCTTAGTGGATCGTGGTCATCGTGAATTACCAATTCGCGCTGATTATGTGGGAAAAAATGTACCTACGTCTAGCAAAGAAGTTGTCGGTGTGCAAGTAATGCCGATTGACCAAGCTGATAAAGTGGTCATTAAGGAATTTGCAGACTAAAATAGATGCAGTAGTATTTTAATATTATATAAAAAAGGCATTTGAGAACTCGCAATTAGTGGCGAGTGATCAAATGCCTTTTTACATTATGTATTTTACAGATTTATTTTTTTACCAAGGTGTCAATGGTGGTTTTATCGGGAGTGATATAGATGGTATGTTGGTGATCGTAAATTACAAAGCCAGGTTTAGCCCCAGAGGGCTTTTTTACATACCGACGCCTAGTATAATCCACGGGTACTTTTGTTGATTGCCCGGCTTTACTGAAATAAGCAGCAAAGTTAGCAGCTGTTTCAATGGCGGCCAGGCAAGGTTCTTGGTCACCAGTACGTAAAATAACATGAGAACCGGGAATATCTTTCGTATGGAACCAAAAATCATTATGCCCAGCTTGTTTAAAGGTCACGATGTCATTCTGACGATTGTTTTTGCCAACTAAGATAGTTAGGCCATCGGCGGTCCTGGCGGTTAAGGGCATAGAAGGGGGAGTAGGAATGCGACGTTTGGTTAAAGGTTTAATATAGCCCGCACTAATTAATTCTAAGCGGATATCAAGTAATTCAGCAGCCAGGGTAGCATGTTCAAGAGCTACGACAATGCTGTCGAGATAAGTAATGTTTTGTATGCACTCAGCTAACTGTTCGCGGAGGGAGTCTTGGGCCCTTTTGAGTTTATTATATTTTGTGTAATAAGTACGCGCATTCTCTAACGCAGAAAGTCGTGGTTCGAGGGCAATTGTTAAGAGGTTATTATTCGGTAGGTCACTAAATAAATTAGGTAATGAAATGGTACTACTACCAGTGGGGATGTTATAGAGGTTGGCCATTAAAATATCTGCATACTCTCGGAAGGTATCCGCAGCGGTTGCGTCAACTTGCTCTTGGGTAAGAATGCCTTGCTTACGGATTAAACGATTCATTTCCTCGATTGTCAGTTTTAGCAATAAAGCTTGTTCAGGAAGGCGTTGCACCCTTGACAGGGTATCGGTAAAGATGACGGCCTCACTCATGGTGTCAAAGTGATGTGTAGTGCATTTTTCTTTAAGATGCTCGAGGGGGAAGGCGGAAATACCACTTAATTTATTGTCAGCATTGACCATGACCGTGGGGACAGGTAGCTCAGAAGTCAGTTGCGCTACGATGCTTGTTTGGGCTTCGCACAGGGCGTCTAGATCACTATTATCCAGGTTGTCAATTGTAATACCCCCAGGTAAGCCCGCCCGCCATACTAATTCTTTTGCCGTGATGGGCCCAATACCAATACCCGTATTGATGATGGCTTTTGTAAGGGGGCCAGTCTGATGATCCATAAGGGCCTTCATGAATTCACTACTAGGGGTTGTAAGGAGGTTTAGGCGCAATTGTCCTGGTGGAGATGTATATTCCATTTTAGGCAAAATTTGACGTTGCCGACTGGTGCTAATACCAATTCTCTTAATTGCATCAATGATAATATTATCTTGGGTGAGAATGATATTGCTATGTTTACCCATTAATTCAACGGTAAGGTCTTTCGTAATAATGGCTCCACCTTCACCGCGAGTATCAATTGCTAAACGGGCAATGCGATCCAGACTATGTTGCTGAATTTGGGCAATGCGCCCCCCTTCGATATGTTTGCGTAGCAACATGGAAAAAGCGGGAGGTGTTGCCGGATTTTCTGGTGCCACACTCGTTAAATGAATGCGAGGATGTTCAGAATTTGCGGAAATAACTAAACAGAGGTTTTGATTTGGTTGTCTAATCCATAGGATTAATGTATATTTGTCGGTTTGAAAAATTTTATCAATACGTCCGCCAGCAAGCTTAGTATTTAATTCAATGAGTAGTGTTGATAGTGATAGTCCATCGAGACTCATAAAATACCCTCCAGTCCATGAGATGATATAAGTTATAAAGCTATATTTGTTCACAAGTATATCATTATTGCCAGCTATGGGTCAAACTAGGTCTAAGCATAGCCTTGTATGAATAATATGAGTAACAAAGATACATGTTGGTGAGGTGGCAGAATGAATACTGATAAATGGTATACACGTGATACGCAAGAAGTGATTGTACATTGGAAAACCGATCAAGATGAGGGGTTGAATTCTAGTGAAATAAAAAAACGGTTAAGTAATTTTGGATATAACGAAATGACAGAGAAAGAAAAGCCGGCCTGGTGGAAGGGGTTACTAGCGCAATTTCAAGATTTTATGGTACTAGTCTTATTGGCAGCTACTTTAATTTCTGCCTCATTAGGAGAATATGCAGATGCGATAACTATATTAATCATTGTAATTGTGAATGCCATCTTGGGCTTTGCTCAAGAGTATCGGGCTGAACAATCCATGGCCGCATTAAAAAAAATGGCTGCACCCACGGCTCATGTTATTCGTAATGGTTTGTTACAGCAAATTCCCGCCCGGGAGTTAGTGCCTGGTGACATTATGACTTTGGAGTCAGGTGATAAAATAGCGGCTGATGCTAGAGTGATCGATGTTCAAAATATGGAAGTGGAAGAAGCAGCACTAACAGGGGAATCTCTTCCAGTGCGCAAAGTGGCAAATCGGCAGTATAGCGAAGATAGTTCTCTTGGTGATCGTAAAAACATGGTGTATGCTGGTACTAGTGTAATTAAAGGGCGGGGCAAGGCTGTTATCTGTGCCACAGGTATGGTTACTGAGGTTGGACGGATTGCCGATATGATTCAAGATGGTGGTCGTGAAAGTACACCGCTAGAAGAACGGTTAGCGTCCTTAGGGCGCTTATTGGTATGGAGTTGTTTGGTAATTTGTTTGGTGGTTGTTGCCGTGGGTGTGCTCAGAGGTGAGCCTTTATTTTTAATGTGTATGGCGGGTATTAGCTTGGCAGTAGCAGCCATTCCTGAAGGGTTGCCAGCCATTGTCACTGTTGCTTTGGCCCTTGGGGTACAACGCATGATAAAGCGCAATGCCATTATCCGTAAGTTACCTGCCGTTGAGACGCTAGGTTGTACAACGGTTATTTGTTCTGACAAAACAGGTACGCTTACGCAAAACGCCATGACCGTGGGGACAATATATACGAATGGGCATCAATATGATGTTACTGGCGCTGGTTATGATATCAAAGGAAAAATTTTATTAAATAAGCAGGAATTTGATTCTAAAAAGGATAAATCTTTACAACAGTGTTTAGAAATTGGTACATTATGCAATAATAGTATTTTAAAACGTAATAATGTGGGCATAACAGGTTTGTGGCGCAAGGTAGCAAATGACGGTTGGTCCATTGAAGGTGATCCTACTGAAGGGGCCTTAATCGTAGCAGCTGCCAAGGCGAATATTTGGCGCGGGGAATTGGAGAAAACACAGCGGAGATTGGGTGAGGTTCCGTTTGAGTCAGAGCGATTTCGGATGTCAGTTGTTTATGAAAAAAATAATAAGCATTTTTTATACGTGAAGGGTGCGCCAGATGTTATTTTGGGGTTATGTCAGTATTACAGTCATAACAGTGAGGACGTAATACTGAACCCGGTGATGAAAACTGAAATTTTAGCAGAGCATGAGAAAATGACTGAGCAAGCTTTTAGAGTGCTGGCGGTGGCGTATCGCCAAATTTCAAAGGTTGAAGCCGATCATATTAGTGAAGACGTGGAAACCAAATTAGTGTTTGTTGGTTTGCTCGGAATGATCGATCCGCCACGAGAAGAAGCTAAACAGGCGATTGGCGTATGTCGCCAGGCTGGTATAAAGACCGTGATGATTACGGGTGATCATCGTAATACGGCAGTAGCTATTGCCAAACAGCTACAAATGTTTAATAATGATAGTAATCAAGCAATTACCGGTAGTGAACTTGATGGACTAAATGATGAAGAATTAGGAAAAATAATTGATGGGATTACGGTATATGCTAGGGTGTCCCCTACTCACAAACTACGGATTGTGAAGCTTTTAAAACAGCAAGGTCATATTGTAGCCATGACTGGGGATGGGGTTAATGATGCTCCAGCCATAAAAGAGGCTGATATTGGCATTGCCATGGGGATGAATGGTACTGATGTTACAAAAGAGGCTGCTTCTATGGTGCTCGCAGATGATAATTTTGCGACGATTGTTGCTGCGGTGGAAGAAGGTAGAGGTATTTATGATAATATCCGTAAGTTCATTCGGTATTTATTATCTTGCAATTTAGGTGAAGTACTTACGATGTTTATTGCTACCGTCGTAGGTTTGCCATTACCTTTATTACCAGTACAAATTTTATGGGTTAATTTAGTTACTGACGGTTTACCAGCGATGGCATTAGGAGTCGATCCTAATGATCATAACATTATGGATCGTAGTCCACGTAATCCAAGAGAAAGTGTATTTTCCCGCGGGCTTAGTCGTAAAATTGTTGCACGGGGCTTACAAATCGGCATCAGTACGGTTCTGGTGTTTGCACTAGTATACTTTTCTCGGCATGACTTGGCTGAGGCTAGGACTATGGCCTTTTGTACCCTTGTCTTCAATCAAATGTTTCATGTTTTTGATTGTCGATCGGAAATGTTTAGTGTTTTTGAAATTGGCTTATTTAGAAATAAATATTTGCTTGCTGCCACAGGCTGTTCGGTTTTGATGCAATTATTAGTGGTGTACCATCCATTTATGAGAAGCATATTTGCGACCGTTCCTCTAGATGGGATTGATTGGATGATTATTCTGGGTGTATCAGGTTGGACTTTTATCATCGGTGCAATTCGATATGTATTTGTGCGCCGCCGAGTAGCGCGTCCTGTTTTTGGGCGGGTACATTAATTTAAAAACGAGGAGAATAGTAAGATGAAGTTTAGTTTTAGTAAATGGCATGGTTTAGGTAATGATTTTGTAATTGTGAATGGCTTTCAAGAGAAAATTGAAAATTATCCCGCAATGGCGATTGAGGTTTGCGATCGTCATACTGGGATAGGGGCCGATGGATTGGTAGTGGTATTGCCATCTTCCATTGCTGATTTTGAAATGAGAATTTTTAACTCAGATGGCAGTGAGGCCGAGATGTGCGGTAATGTAACGCGTTGTATGGCACGTTATGTGTATGAAAACGGTTTAACCGATAAGACTAAAATTACATTAGCAACAAAAGCAGGCATTATAATACCAGAACTGATTTTTATTGATGATGTGCTTAGCACCGTTAAAGTGGATATGGGTGAACCACACCTTACACGCAGTGAAATACCAATGAACGGAAATGGGGTAGAAAAAGTGATTGGGGAAGTAGTAGTCACTCCAGAAGGCGAATATCCGATTACTTGTGTCTCAATGGGCAATCCTCATTGTGTAATATTTGTGGACGATATTACCAAAACTGATATCGGGGCGATTGGACCAGTGGTTGAAAAACACAACCTTTTTCCGCGCAAAACCAATGTTGAGTTTGTACAAGTGCTGAGTAAACAAAAAGTACGTATGCGTGTATGGGAGCGTGGTGCTGGTATTACAATGGCCTGTGGCACTGGTGCTTGCGCTACATTAGTAGCTGGGGTACTGAATCATAAGCTTGATCGTCAGGCAGTTGTAGAACTGGATGGTGGTGAATTGATAATCGAGTGGGGTTTAGATAATCATATCTACATGTCAGGCCCGGCAGTAGAGGTTTTTCGCGGAGAGTATTTGTAAAAACCTCAAAAATCCAACTTCTCGTAAGGAACGGCAAGAAAATAAGTAGTTAGACGAGAATCTGGCTGATTATTTTTGTTAAGGCATCTTCAAGAAAATAACTAATCAGATTCTGGTCTGTTTTGCGCTAGCCTTCATCACCATAACCCTTACATAGCCCACTATGTGCGGGTTATGGTTCTTCGCCTAGCACAAAATAGCCTCAGAATCTTTGACTACTTATTTTCTTTCAGATGCCTAATGTCTAAAATAGGAAGTTGGATTTTTTAAACTGCAACAGGATTTTTATCCTTTGTGGTGTAATAGTATACTTTATAAGAGTGGGGAGGTGCGATGGTGAGAATTATTAGTTTGACCTGTGCTTTTGTAGTGCTATTTGTTAGTCAGGTGTGGGCGGTAGCTTTGGTTAATAATGAGACTATCAAAGAAGCGCAAGATTACGGCATTGTGAATGCACAACGTAATTTTAAGGAATTCTTAGTGCCATGGGTATCTTATGAAGAAAAATCTGTAAAATTGGATGATGCAGCAGAACACGCCTATTTGTATACGCCCTTCTTATTAATGGCAACGGATGCCCGTGAGAAGACCTTAAATGGGAAGAGTATTAGCCTCCTAGATAGCCAAAGAATCTTAACCGACTATGCAGACTCATTAACTTTTAGCTTGGTTCTATTTGGGAATAAAGAAAATTTTGCACAAAATGCTCGCGTGACTCTTAAACAAGACCAGAGGGAGATTGCAGCATATCAAATTAATATGCCAGCTGCGGCTGAAAATGTTTCAAAAGATGGAGGACAGCCATTATTTAAAGGACAATGCTATTTTTATTTTCAAGAGAAAGATATGAATTTAGATGCTCCAGTGATTCTATCCATTACCACTAGCGATAAAAAAGAGCATTCTTTTTATTTTGACATGTCAAAAATAAAATAATAGTCAACTCGATAAAAACGTAGATAGTAAGCAGAAAAAGAATTTAAAGCAAGTATGGAGAAGTATTGTAGCAACATTAGATTAATTATGTTATTATTGTCAATAATACATAGGTAGGAGGAAAGTAGTGCTAAAAAGTATGACAGGTTTCGGTCGGGGAGAATACTTAGACAATGAACATCGGTTTATTGTAGAAATTAAAGCTGTCAATCATCGTTATAATGAAATTGTAATTCGGATGCCTAAAAATTTAGGAGCACTTGAGGATAAAATTCGTCGTAGCGTATCCAATACTTTAGTACGAGGGCGGATTGATGTTTTTATCGCAATAGAGGAATATGGACAAAAGAAAAGAGCGATAAGGGTTGACAAAGAATTAGCAATGGCTTACCATGAATCTTTAAGGGAGTTAGCGGAATTGTGTTCAATTCCAATAAATGAAAACATTAGTTTGATTGCTAGCTACCCTGATATCATAAAAGTAGAAGAAGTGACGGGCGATGCTTTAATTTTATGGCCAAAATTATCCAGCGCCGTTGATGTGGCAGTCAACAACCTGATGAGTATGCGTTTAGCAGAAGGGCTGAGCATTAAACAAGATTTAGTGTCACGAATTGAGAACATAGCCTCCTATCTGATCAAGGTTGAAGAGCGTGCTCCACAAGTAGTCGCTGATTATCGGGAAAGAATAGAAGGGCGAATGCGAGAGTTGTTAGCAACCATTGGCGCTGAGCCTGATGCGGGAAGATTGCTGCAGGAAGTAGCTATATTTGCGGATCGGACTAGTATTACTGAGGAATTAGTGCGCTTGAAAAGCCATATAGCGCAAGTTCATACTGCATTACATGCTGATGATGCTGTAGGTAGAAAACTGGACTTTATTGTGCAAGAAATTAATCGCGAGACCAACACGATTGCTTCGAAAGCTAATGATTTTATGATCGCAAACACCATGGTTGAACTTAAAAGTGAGATTGAAAAGATCAGAGAACAAATTCAAAACATCGAGTAATAGTGGAATCACAATAATAGATAATAGGGGGAAAGTTGTTTATGGAAATTAAACTTATTAATATTGG
>Ga0224527_1000171_pt1 | contig 49755 bp, 41 predicted proteins | sample CBST0metaG_FD_179882 | JGI IMG/M metagenome (GOLD analysis project Ga0224527, IMG submission 179882) | Peat soil microbial communities from Stordalen Mire, Sweden - C.B.S.T0 | ecosystem: Environmental > Terrestrial > Soil > Wetlands > Peat | place: Sweden: Norrbotten County, Stordalen Mire...
GTGGTGACACGGGTACCGGGCGCGGGAGTTTGACCGACTACGGTGGGAACTACGGGGTTGGGATTGGCGAACATGGGGGTGGCAGGACTGGCTGCGGTGGTGATTGAGCCAGTTTTCAATCCGGAGGCGGTCACGAGGGCGGTGGCTTCGGTCAAGGTCATGCCGCTGAGGTCGGGCATGGCGTAAGCGGGTTCGGGAGGCGCAACCGCATACAGGAGTCCTACGCGGGGGGAAGCGACGCCTTGGGCTCCGGGCGACGGCGACTGAGCGATGACGGACTGGGCGGCGGAGTCGGCGGTGGGGAGTTCGGCAGAGGCTCCGACCTCAAGACCACGACGGCGAAGGTTAATTTCGGCAGCGCGGGGGCTCATGCCTCCGAGTGCTGGGATGTCAATGAGTTGAGCGCCAAGACTCTCGGCGGCTTGGACTCGCCAGCCACGCCGGACACGGGTGCCGGGTTCGGGTTGCTGCGAGACGATGCGCCCGACAGGGATTGTGGGGGAATAGAAATGATCGCTACGTGCCAGTTCCAGACCATTCTCGAACGCGACACGTTCTGCTTCCGAGGGGCTCATGCCACGAAAATCCGGCACCTTGACCTCGCGGCCGTGGATGGCGAACCGCATGCTGATCAGCATCGAGGCTAGCACGACGATGACGAGCACGAGAATCTGGGCAAGAACTCGAAAGAAGCGAAGCATGCACGTCCAGAGTAGACGGTTGGCAATGCGGCGGCAAGTTACGAATGTGACTCTGACTAAGGCCAGATCGCGAGGATCGATAGGTTAGATTCCCCTAAGTGTTGCCCCGCCGCGACTTGGCATGGTATCTCGCAGATGGCTGCGGGATTAACGCTTTCATTCCGAATCAATTGAGCTAAGCTGCTACGCACGAATCGGTTTACAAAGATGGTGTATGGAAAGTGATGGCTTTGCCCCGGTCACGTTGACTGACATCAACGTGGCAGCCGAAGTGCAGCAGCGAATCGAGGTCAAACTCCATGTTGCGGCTAAGCGGGAGGAAATACAGGTCACGGATGACTCGGCCAGCAACGGAATCTCTCCTGCACAAAACTCCACTGGCGGAATAACGGAAAGGATGCCTACTACAGTCACAGTTCGAAGTGATTTAAATCACACCACGATGGTAGGTGGATTGGTACAACTGGAGTCAAAGGGGTAGACGGCTTTGAATCCAATGTTGCAACCAAAAGTATGCGGGGATGATCCCTCGCCGTATCAGGCCCCTATGGGGTTGATGCAGGCGCTGGCCCCAGCGGGCGAAAAACGAACAGTAAAGCGCGGCGCCAGACTGTTTTCATTTGGCGACGCCGCAGAGGGTGCGTACCTGATCGTGAGCGGTACGGCTCGGGCCTCGCTTGCGGGCGAAGAAGGACGGGAACTGGTGTGCCGCACGGCTGGTCCAGGAGCGGTACTGGGACTTCCATCGGCGCTTTGCGCGACGCAATACCATTTCGACGTCGAGGCTCTGGAGACCGTTGAGGCTGTGTTTCTGCGCACGGAGACGGTAAACGATATTCTGCGGCAACATCCTGAGTTGTGTATGCAGGTGATGGGGATGATGTGCGGCGAGCTGGATGCGCTGAAGCAGACTACGGATCATATGCGGAGTTGCGGTAAACGATCCTGTTCACTGCAGAGCACGTGCAGGCAGGCATGCCCCGCGTAATCGCAATTCCGTTAGGAAGATCTGGCTGGACCTAAAATAAAAGCAGGGCAAAATCCGTAGGCGCGGAGGGTATCGTTTCCCACATTCGCCAAAAGATGGCGAATATGGGCCACCTGAGAGTTTACTTAGTACACAGTCATAATAAATTGGAATAGGTGCCGTGCCTTCGGGTACGGCATTTCTGCGTTTGCGCGGAATAGAAATTCGAATTCTAGCTGAATGACTCGGCTGGCATAGGGCACACAATTTGCAGATACAGACACCGTGAAACTGATCTACTACCTCAGTTGATTAACTAACGGATTTAATCGTGAATTGATGCTTGGCATCCAGAGACAAAGCCAGTAATGTCATCATGCATAACTTTCAGAACAGTTTGCCCCCCAAAGTGCGCACAAGCTTGTTAACTTCCGCCGAGAGGACCCCTCGTTTATGGAGTACAAAGCATTTCTCGCAGTCAGCAACGGGAAAAGATGGACAGCAGTGTGCGCTGTGGTCGTCGCAATGGCAATCTCAATGGCCGCGCAGATTACGGCGCGCCCCAACCGGATCACGCAAAACCTGACCTCGGGACCAATTGTAAAAATGGCGGGGATGGTGCATCCGCTCACCCAGAGAGCATCGGATATGGGCGCGGTGGATTCCGAGATGCAAATGGATGCGGTGACGCTGAACATCGGACTGACGGCGGCACAGCAGACGGAGCTCAAGGGACTGCTGGATGCACAGCAGGATCCGAACTCATCGCTGTATCACCAGTGGCTGACTCAAGAGCAGTACGGCGCGCGCTTTGGTCTGACGGACGAGGACTTGAACAAGGTCACTAGCTGGCTGAACGCGCAGGGGTTGAAAGTGAAGAGCGTTGCGAACTCGCGTAACGCAATCACGTTTGGGGGAAAGGCTTGGCAGGTGGAATCGGCGTTCCATACGCAGTTGCACAAGTATGCGCTGGACGGCGAGACACACTTTGCAAACGCGACGGACTTGCGGGTTCCGGCAGGACTGGGAAGTGTGTTGCTGACGGTTCGCGGGTTGGACAACTTCCGTCCGAAGGCAAAGGTTCAGAAGCTGACACCTACGCCACAGTTCACAACACACAGCGGAACTCACTTTATAACCCCCGGAGACTGGGTGAAGATTTATGACATGGCCCCGATCTACAACGCCGGGTATACAGGTACGGGGATGCATGTGGGCGTGGTGGGACAGACCTATGTACCGCAGGACGACATCGATCATTTCCGCAGCGCGGCCGGACTTTCGACCACGAAGCTGAACTACCACTGCATCAGTTCAGCGGACTGCACGGATGCGGCGGGAACCAGCACGGATGGCGATCTGATGGAATCCGATCTGGACATCGAATTGGCGGGCTCTATTGCAAAGAACGCGACGGTGGACTTTATCTACGCCTCTCATTCAGACGCGAACCAGGACGCTTTTGACGCGATGCGGTATGCGGTTCAAAGCTATCAGGTAGGCGGCGCTGTGGTACCGGTGCTGAGCGCTAGCTATGGCACCTGCGAACAGGCGATCACAACTGGAAATGCAACCTGGTTTCTGAATATTGCACAGCAGGCAAACGCACAGGGACAGACGATTGTAGTGTCCTCGGGCGACTCGGGGGCTGCGGGATGCGATCCACACGACGACAGTAGCGTTGTGAGCACCAGTTTGGGTCTTTCGGCGGATGTGCCGGCGGACGTGCCTAACATTACGGGCGTGGGTGGAACAGTCCTGAACGACTATTCCGATCCATCCGCATATTGGAACTCTTCCACTTCCACGACGACAACAGCGCTTTCCTATATTCCGGAAACTAGCTGGAATGAAAGCAGTTCAGACGGATTGATCGCCGGAGGCGGAGGCGTGAGCACGTTTTTCATTCAGCCAAGCTGGCAGACAGCACCGAGCAATTTCACTGGAAGCGCGGGGCGATTTGTTCCGGATGTTTCGTTTACAGCGTCATGGAACCATGACGGTTATTTGATATGCACACCGAACTACGATGTGAAGTCTGGCACGAGTTGCACAAACGGATTTTTAAGCAGCACGGATTACATATTTTTTGCGGGAGGAACATCGGCAGGAGCACCCTCGTTTGCGGGAATACTGACGCTGCTAACGCAGAAGTTTGGCCCACTTGGAAACGTGAACCCAACACTCTATGCGTTGGCTGCCAAAGCAAGCACTTACAACACGGTCTTCCATGACATCACGACCGGCAACAACCAGGTTCCCTGCACGACGGGGGCCGTGGGCTGCGTGAATGGTGAGGTTGGATACCAGGCGACGAGTGGTTACGATCTGGTGACGGGATTGGGATCGATTGACGCCGGTGCGCTGCTGACGGCAATGACGAGTGAGTCGAATCTGGCGACCACGACGACTACAGTTTCCGCAACTCCGATTTCGCCGACGATGGGCTCGACGACCTCACTGACAGCTTCGGTAAGTTCGACAACGGCAGGGACGATCAGCGGAACAATTGTTTTCGCGAATGGCGATACAAAGCTGGGAAGCTCGACGATTTCCAACGGGACAGCGACTTTGAGCGGCGTGCAGATTACTCCGGCAAACGGATTCGTCGCTAGCACGCGCTCGCTGATCACAGCTAACTACGACGGAGATACGACGTTTGGTACTTCGATTGGAAACGAGACGCTGACACCGGCTGCGTTGCCTGCGACGACGACAGCGGTAACGGCAACTCCGAACTCTTTGGTTGTGGGCTCGGCGACCACACTGACGGCGACGATCACTTCGAGCACAGCGGGGGCAATCAGTGGAGCCGTCACCTTTAAAATAGGGGCTGTAACGATTGGAACCGCGACGGCCACAAGCGGGACGGCAACTCTGAACACATTTACGACCAGCTCGAACGGATTTATGATTGGCTCGAACATCATTGCGGCAAGTTACGGAGGAGATCCGTTGAACTATGCCGCGTCGAGCGGTACTACTACGCTGACCGTCGTTGACACGCCATCGACTACTACCACGGTTACCGCCTCTCCCAATTCGTTGACCGCGGGTGGCACCACAAATTTGACCGCAACTGTGACTTCAACTGGCAGCGGAACCATTAAGGGAATAGTAAACTTCATCGCTAACAACAACGCTCTTTTGGGCACAGCAACTGTGACCAGTGGGACGGCGACGCTCGATAATGTGACTGTCAATGCAGCCCACTACTTCATGATTGGCACAAATCCGGTGACTGCTAGCTTTATCTCCGCGGATGCAAACTTTGCGGCATCGACGGGCGCCACAACAATCACGATGGTGGGACTGCCGACAAAGACGGTCGTGACGGTGACACCCACGTCAGTCCTGATCAATGGGACGATGAGCCTTTCGGTATCGGCGACGCCTGCCGTTCCAAACTCCTACGTTTCGTTCCAGACCACCGCTGGAGTTTCTCCCTTTGGCTCACTTGCACTAAGCAGCAACGGAACCGACACCCTCAGCGGAGTGCTTGCGAATGCAGCGAATGGGTTCAGCATCGGTACGAACACAATTGTCGCAAGCTTAAATGCCAACGGTGACTATGCGGCATCTTCCGGAACCACAACAGTGACGGCAACTCCGCAGCCCGCGACTACTACGACTGTGACAGCAACACCAAATTCAGTGCTGATCGACGGCACGACAACGCTAACGGCTACGGTGACATCTGCGACGGCTGGAACACCGACTGGAACAATCAGGTTTTTGAACGGGGCAAACTATGTTGCCGGAGCCCAGCTTTCTAATGGCACGGCGACGCTACCCAACATCTCTCTCGAAAAATACGGATTCACCATAGGAACTGATTCAATCACGGCGAGCTATTCCGGTGATACAAACTTTGCTGCTTCGAGCGGAACCACGACCCTTACTGTGGGCGCGGGGCCGTCTTACACGCTTGTTCCAAGCGCTACGGCGGTTTCGGCGTCGGCTGGAGGAAGCGCTACGGTTACATTGAATTTGGCTTCGACCAACTATGCGGGGATCGTGACGTTTGCAACGAGTGTCAGTTCGGGAGTGATTTCTGCTAGCGCACCCTCGGTGACACTGACGAGTGGTGGGACAGGAAGTACTACGCTGACGATCACGGCGACGACAAGTGCCGCGAATCGTGCTCCGAGTGTTCCGTGGAAGAGCGGCGGGGCGCTGGTGTTTGTGGCGCTTGTGGGCGTTCCTATTACCAGACGCAGCAGGAAAGGATTGGCAATACTGCTGATGATGGTCGCGATCTCTGCGGTGGGATTCATGGTGGCTTGCAGTGGAGGGTCAAGCGCTGCGGCTCCGAAGTCACCACGAACATATACGGTGGTAGTGACTCCTACAGGAAACGGCACGGTGGCAAACGCGTCGGCAACAACGATTACGGTTACAGTTCAATAAAGATTACACCGAAGAGCAATAAAGAACGTGCAATACAGAAGCCGTGCCTTCGGGTGCGGCTTTTCTTTGTTTCGGGAATCCGTTCCGCTTTTCGCTTGCGATTTTCGGGCTGATTCGAAGTTGCTCTTTGCGTTCAGAATCAAAGCAAGCTACTGTTTTCAGAGAGCACTTCGCGAATTTGTGGTATCGAGGTCTCGCGATTCCCCAAACATTAAGGACCCTTGCACAATGACAGTGAAAAGCAGTTGGAGTGGGTTGAAATCTCTGAGTGTGATCAATCGGCGCAGATGGATGGCAATAGGCGCGGTAGTTCTGGCAGCAGCATCCGCAATGGTTTCGCAGACCACGACTCGCGCCAACCGGATCACACAAGAAGTAACCTCCGGGGCAATCGTGACGGTTAAGGGTACCGTGAACCCGAAAATTCAGGTGGCGACCGACCTTGGCGCTGTGAGTTCGGACATACAGATGGACTCGATGACACTGAACATCGGGCTGAGCACGGCACAGCAGACGGAACTGGAAACGCTGCTGGCGGCACAGCAGAATCCTAACTCGCCGCTTTATCACAAATGGCTGACGCAGGAAGAGTACGGTGCACGGTTTGGACTGACGGACTCAGACGTGAGCAAGGTCACGAGTTGGCTGAGTGGACAGGGCTTCACGGTGAAGTCGGTTGCGCCATCGCGGAATCTGATCACGTTCAGCGGCAAGGCGTGGCAGGCGGAGTCGGCGTTCCACACGCAGTTGCATCGGTATGCGTTGGAGGGCAAGACACACATCGCGAACACGACGGATATACGCGTTCCGGCTGCACTCGGCTCGGTAATCACACGCGTGGGCGGACTGAATAGCTTCCGGCCGAAGGCTCACGCGATTAAAGCCGCGAATCCGAATTTCACTTCGCACCTGTCGGGAAGCCATTTTCTGACTCCTGGAGACTGGGCGACGATTTACGACGTCAGCACCATTTACAACGCTGGGTACACGGGTACGGGAATGCACCTTGGCGTGGTGGGACAGACGTATTTTCCGACCAGCGACGTGGATAAGTTCCGTGCGGCGGCAGGACTGCCAGCGACAAATCTGACAATGAAGTGCATTAGTTCTGCGGATTGCACGGACTCGGCGGGAGAGTCCGTTGGCGACATGGGCGAGGCCGATCTTGACGTGGAATGGTCGGGCGGCATTGCCAAGGATGCGACCATTGATTTCATTTACGCCAGCGCGTCGGACAGTCAGAGTGTGTACGATGCGCTGTATTATGCAATCGCTAAATATACCGTGAACGGCGCAGTGGTGCCCGTGCTGACGATGAGCTACGGAAACTGCGAAACGGACCTGGTGAGCGATGCAAGCCTCAAGACCGCCATGGACAACTATCTTGCAGAAGCAGCGTCGGCCGGGCAGACGGTACTGAATTCATCGGGCGATGCGGGCGCGGCGGGATGCGACGTAAGTAGCAGTGCCGCTGTAACTACTTCGACAAAGGGAGCCGTCGCCGACTGGCCAGCTTCCAGTCCTTACGTTCTCGCGGTGGGCGGTACGACGTTCAATGGCGACGGTACCGTCGCCGATCCGGACACTTACGCGGATGCGTACTGGAGTGGAAGCACTTCGGCAGACATTATTAGCTCGGCTCTGTCGTACATTCCGGAGACAAGTTGGAATGACACGACCTACGATGGATCACTCAGTTCGAGCGGTGGAGGCGTGAGCGAGTTCTACAGCCTGCCAAGCTGGCAGACATTGGCCCCTAGCAACTTTACAGGCACGGCAATGCGCTTTGTGCCAGACGTTGCATTCTCTGCATCGGCCGACCACGATCCATATTTAGTGTGCACGCAGGTCTTTCCGGACGGTGCAACACTTGCGTCGCAAACGGAAGGCACAAACTGCGTGAGCGGCTTCCGATACACGGATAACACACTTACCGCGTATGGCGGCACATCGGCGAGCTCGCCTTCGTTTGCCGGGTTGCTGACACTGTTGGTGCAAAAATATGGGAATCTAGGAACTTTCAACAAAACGCTGTACTCGCTGGCGAGCAACTCGACGACCTATGCATCTGTCTTTCATGACATCACGACAGGCGACAACAAGCAGCCTTGCACCACAGGAACTGGATGTACAGGCGGCTACGTAGGCTACTCGGCTTTGACCGGCTATGACTTGGTAACCGGGCTGGGTTCGGTGGACGCCGGTGCGCTGTACACGGCTATGGGAAGTACTCTGACGGCAACGAGCACCACGGTTTCGGCTTCGCCGACTTCGGTGACGATAGGTGACACGGTCACACTGACCGCGACGGTGAACCAGAGCGCGGCGACTGGAACAATAACATTTAAGGTGGGAAGCACAAGTCTCGGTACGGCTACAATTTCGAGCGGTACCGCAACGCTGCCTACCACGGCGAGCGTAGCGAATGGCTTTAGCGCAGGCACGGACACAATCACGGCCACCTACGGCGGCGACGATACGACTTACGCGTCCTCCTCTGGGACAACAACGCTGACAGTTGCGGGAATTACAACCTCGACGTCTGTATCCGCTTCAACAACTACGTTGACGATTGGCGGCTCGGAGACGCTGACGGCAACAGTGACTCCTGCGACCGCGACTGGAACAGTGACTTTCAAGGTCGGCAGCACGAGTTTGGGTTCAGCTGCGGTTTCGAGCGGAACGGCAACTCTGAGTGTGATCGCGAGCACTGCAAACGGCTTTAGCGCAGGCACGGACACGATCACTGCCACCTATGGCGGCAGTACAACCTACGACAGTTCCTACGGGACGACAACGATAACGGCGGCGGCAGCACCGACCTATACGCTTACGGCCAGTTCGACGACGGCTTCGATCAGCGCCGGGAGCAGCAGTACGGTGACGCTTACGCTGGTTTCTACAAATTATGCGGGAACTGTCACTCTGGCAGCGGTTGCGAGTTCGACTGAAGTTACAGCGAGCACGCCTGTTTCCGTCACCCTGACGAATGGAGGGACGGGCACTTCGACGCTGACGATTGCGACAAGTAGCAGCGCAGCAAACCATGCTCCGGCGCTTCCGTGGAAGAGCGGGGGCGTGGTGGTGTTCGCGGTATTGCTGGGTGCTCCGTTTACGCTGAGGCGGAAGCGAGCGATGGCAGTGATGCTGACGGTGCTGACGATTTCGCTGGCTGGCTTTATGGTAGCTTGCAGCAGCGGTGGCTCGTCGACCAAGGCAGCACGGACTTACACGGTGACGATCACTCCGACGGGGTCGGGGACGGTTACAAATCCTTCTGCGGTTGTCGTTACTGTGACGGTTCCGTAACTTCCGTAACGAGGACCTTTGCTTAGAGGCCGCGCCCAATTCGGGTGCGGCCTTTGTTTTTTTTCGAAAGACTTAGCTGCAATAAAAAAGGTGGAGACGATTTCTCGCCTCCACCCTCAGTACTGTTATTTGAATCTAGCGTTTTTTCGCCAGCGGCTTGGCTGCGGGCTTCTTGGCCGCTGCTTTCGTCGTCGGCTTGCTCTCCGATTTTGGCGCGGGCTTCGCGTGTTTTACCGCTACTGCTTTTGCAGGGGCGGATTTCGCGGGAGCCGTTTTTGCCGGAGCTGCTTTTACCGCAACTGCTTTGGCTGGAGCTTTTTTGGCTGCCGGTTTAGCGACTTCAGCTTTCGGCTTGATTGCCTCGAACTCTTCGTCATCCTCCTCGTCGTCCGTCACAGGCTCAGGTTTGCTGACCTCAACAGGTGTGCTGGAGTTGGCAGCGATAGCCTTTGCCTTTGGCGGGACTACGGTCGGGATCGGAGTGGCGTTATCACCGCCGACCGCACCGAGTTGACGAAGGAGCACCTGGCGGATTCCGTCGATTGGGGCGGGTTTTCCGGTCCAGATTTCAAACTGACGAGCCGCTTGATGGACGAACATCTCAGCTCCGCTGATTGTGCCACAACCCTTTTCCCTGGCCATGGTCAACAGCTTCGTTTCGATCGGATTGTAGACCGAGTCGAAAACCCAGACAGCGTTGAGTTCGTTCTCTTCCAGCGGAGAGTGCTTGTCCGCAGCCATGCCTACAGGAGTCGCATTGAATATCACGTCCCAGGTGAGCTTTGGCAGATCGCTACGCTTTACGACCTTCGAACCTGACTGCTTTGCCAAGGCCTGTGCGGTGGCTGGTGTGCGATTGAGGATGGAGACATCAGCTCCTTTGGCACGAAGACCAAAGACGGCAGCTCGCGCAGCACCTCCTGCGCCCAAGACCAAGACTCGTGCGTTCTGAAGCGGAAGGCGGGGCTCAAGGGCTGCAACTATGCCGTAAACGTCCGTATTGAACCCGAAGAGACGTCCATCTTTGCCACGGACGATGGTGTTGCAGGCTCCTGTGTTCTGCGTGAGCACGTCGCTGTTATCCAAATGCTCCACCACGGCCTGCTTGAAGGGCATGGTGACACTCAAGCCGTCCAAGGGAAGGTCCGTGAGGGTTGAGAGGAGATCATCGAGCGACTTGACATGCAGAGGCAGGTAAACGGCGTTCACATTTTCCCGGCGGAAGGCCGAGTTCATGACCCAAGGGGACATGGAGTGCGAAACCGGGTCGCCAGCAATGCCATACACCTTCGTAACTGACTCGATTTGTTCGATGCGATAAAAATCCCGCAACTCACGATAAGTCGGCTGACCGGGTGCGGTCTCTTTTCCGTGCTCGGCGGCGCCAAAAGTGAAGGCGGCCCCGGCGCGGATGCTTAAAACTCGACTGAGACGACCTTGCTCTCCCATACAGGCTCCGACCATTGAGTATTCGGAGCTGTGATGTTCAAGGAAGCGCGTCATCACTACGTTGTCATGTAGACAGGTAGCTGTGCCGATAAGCTTAAAGAAGTCAGAGTTAAATGAGCGCATGCGCTCAAACGTCTCTTCGAGATGAGCGGTGGACTTGTAGTCGTGGCTGGAGAGAACCATGGCGGCACTCGAACGAAGGTCTTCCCAGTCGGCTCCGGTGATGGCTTCGGCAGATTCGATTTCCAAGTCGATGACTTGGCATCCTGCCTCGACCGCTTTGCGCAGCACGTCTAGCTGCGCGGGGACAGAACCACTGAATTTACCTCCGGCGGCTGTGCGTCGGCAGGTTGCGATAATGATTGCGTCCGGCCGTGTTTCCGTCAGGCGGCGAAGCTGCGGAAGCGCCGCTAGTGGAGCCTTCAGGAAGTCGAGACGAAGTTCAATGAGCGCATTTTCGCGCAATACCGTTTCCGCCTTGTCCAGCATTTCAGAGGCGTCGGCACCGGTAATAGAAACGCAAATCCGCGGAATGCGCAGGCGGAGAGAGCGGGCGGCGTAATTCATAGGTGAAACAGTCATTTCTGGGCAAATGGTAATGATGCGTTCGATTGGTTGCAATGCCTGAATGCAAATTTGTAAATAAAAATGTTGAAAAAGGTCAAAGTTCCTTTTGAGTCAACGTGTCGGTCTAAGGTTACTTGACCATCTCTTGCACCTTTGTTAGCTTCCGGTCATATTCTTCTTTGACGGGCTATTCTGGCAAGTACTGCCGCCACGCGGCTGAAATGAGAGCACGCAGTGAAATACCTGATAATCGCAATCGCTATGCTATCCGGGTCCATGCTAGCGCAGTCTGGCTCTGTGAATTTCTCGGCCAGCACTGCGGGCCATGCACCCAGCTACAGCCAAATGTACTGTTCCGGCTTCATTACCCGGGACGCGATACCCCGCCAGAATTTCGTCGTGGGGTCGAAGGAAAGTCCTCACGAGGATCAGTTCTCGTCGCGCTCAGAGCTGTTTCTGGGAGGGCCCGCATTGGTCGAGGGACAGCGTTACAGCCTTCTGCGCCAAGTAACTGACCCCAACCACGAGGATTCGTCTCCCGAACAGCGTAAGAAGCTCGCTGGGCTCGGAGCGGCCTATCAGGAAATTGGATGGGTGACCGTACACTCGGTCCAGAAGAGTACGGCTGTCGCCACCTTCGATTTCTCGTGCGATAGCGCGGTTCGCGGCGACATCGTGGTGCCTTTCAGGGAAAAACCGGCCATTCAGTTCCGCGCTACCGACGCGCCGATGGATTCCTTCCGCCAGAGCAACACCGCTCCTAAGGGTCAGATTCTGGGAGCGAAGGACTTCGAAGAGTTGCTCGGCGATGGACGCGTGGTTTACACAGACTTCGGAAGTGCCAAGGGAGCGAAGGCCGGAGACTATCTGGTGATCACTCGCGGGTACGCACCGGAAGACTTGAACAAAATCGACCGCGCATCGGAACAACTTCCGAAAGGCGCCGAGGCTACTTCTGTGGATCCGGCACAGGTTAGACCTGACGCGGATAACCACGCTCCGCTGCGGGTTCTTGGCGAACTCTTTATTCTGGAAACGACAAGGGGCACCTCTACGGCAGTGATCACTCGCGCGATCTCGGAAATCGGGCTCGGAGATGTGGTTCAGAGTGAGGATCCCAATGCGGCTGCTGCCGAACTGGCTCCGGAAACGGATACGCCTCCGTGCCAGCCAGCTTCTCGTCTGCATCGGCTGACGCATTTGCAACGGCATGCTGCCTGTGAACCGGCAAAAGCAAAGTAAATCGTCAAGGGATTGGTAGATATGCCCCATTCTCAAGCTTGGCTTGGAGATGGGGCATTTTTGTGCCAGTCAGTTGCTGAAGCGGGGCGTGGGGACTATCTTTCTAAGCATGTTCAGAACAGTGGAAGATTTTCGAGAGACGTGGAAGGCCGAAAGCAATTCGATGCTGCGGGTTTTTAGAGCGCTGAGCGACGAATCTCTTTCACAGAGTGTCGGACCGAACGGATACACGCTTGGGTCGCTAGCAAACCACATTACGGGCAGCATCGCGGCGCTTCCGGCTCAGGCTGGATTGCTGCCGATGCCAGAAAAGCATGTTCTGCCGACCGTCGAGGCGATTGTCGGGGCCTATGAGCACAATGCGAAGCAACTCGCCGAGATGGTCGACGAGAAATGGTCCGACACACAACTGGGAGAAGAGATTCCGATGTTTGGACGCAGCTTCCGAAAAGGTGCGGTGCTGGGCCTCGTGATCTCGCACCAGGGACATCATCGCGCACAGATGACGGTGCTGATGCGGCAGGCTGGACTGAAGGTTCCGGGGGTTTATGGGCCTTCACAGGATGACGCCGCGGCTGCGGCTGCCGCTAAGAAGTAGACAGAACGCAGCTCGGTTGCTGGTCGAACCGCTGACGTTATTTATCCGGTGATCCCTGCTTCCGAAACCATAGTCCGAGAACAAGCAGGTACATGCTTCGTAGCCGCAAATTTATGAAACAATATTCATGTCCACGCAGGAGAAAAGCATGAATACGAAGTTTGCGCGCAGGATGGGGAACGTACGCCCATCGACCATACGCGAGATTCTCAAGGTCACGGAACAACCAGACATCATCTCGTTTGCTGGCGGATTGCCTGCGCCGGAGCTCTTCCCTGTTGCCGATATTCTGACCGCAACCGAGCGGGTACTGCGTGAAACGGGACCGTCCGCGCTGCAATATGGGCCGACGGAAGGCTTTGCTCCGCTGCGAGAGGCGTTCGCGGGGGAGATGCGCAAACGTGGGGTTGAATGCTCCACGGAAGAGATATTGGTCACTACCGGTTCGCAGCAGTCGCTGGATCTGGTGGGGAAGGTTTTTCTGGATCCGGGGGATTGCGTTCTCACCGAGAGCCCTACGTATTTGGCGGCGATTCAGGCGTTTCAGGCTTATGAGGCACGATTTGTTGCGGTCCCTACGGATGAATACGGTCTGATTCCAGAGGCTTTGCCTGAGTTGATCGAACGCGAGAGGCCCAAGTTTCTTTACACGATTCCGAATTTCCAGAACCCCACGGGCGTTACGCTGACGGCTGAACGGAGACGGACTCTGTATTCGATTGCGGCTCGATATGGGCTGAACGTTGTGGAAGACGATCCCTACGGAACGCTGCGTTATGCGGGTACGGCTATTCCTGCGATCAAGTCGCTGGATACCGACGGGCTGGTCACTTATCTCAGCACGGTTTCGAAAACGATTGCGCCGGGTCTCAGAACCGGGTGGACGGTTGCTCCGAAAGAAGTTCGCCGTTACCTGACAATTGCCAAGCAGGCCGCCGATTTACATACGTCGAGTTTGGACCAGCGGATCGTTCATCGTTACCTTTCGGATTTCGACAGCGAGGGGCACATTGAGCGGATTCGGCAGTCGTATGGAGAACGCTTCTCGACGATGGACGCGTGTTTGACGGAGAATCTGTCTTCGGAGTTTACATGGACGCATCCTGAGGGCGGGATGTTCCTCTGGGTCACTTGCCCGGTGGGCGTGGACACGAACGAACTCATGCGGAAAGCTCTGGAACGAAAGGTTTTGTTCGTTCCGGGACGGGACTTCTTTCCGGATGCTTCCGGACTTCGATTCATGCGCCTGAATTTCTCGAACGCCTCTTCGGAGAAGATTCGCGAAGGCATCGGTCGACTGGCAGAGGTTTGCAATGCCGCGATCGGCGAGGAAAAAGAATCCGCTGTGAGGGTTTAGTGAACGATGTGTCCCTAGGGTATCGGCTGTTGGACGGTGACCTAGGCCGACTTCTGAGTGGGTGTATCCTGCCGTCCCAACAACCCATATCTGCTGACTACGGCAGATATGGGGCACCTCGCTACTGGTATTTGTAAAACCCTCTTCCTGATTTACGGCCGAGCCATCCGGCATCCACCATTTTTATGAGCAACGGGCAGGGGCGGTACTTCGGATCTCCCAAACCACTCTGCAGGACGCGCAGGATGTCGAGGCAGACGTCCAGGCCGATAAAGTCGGCCAGCGTGAGGGGTCCCATGGGATGCGCCATTCCGAGCTTGAACACTTCATCGACTGCTTCGGGGGTTGCTACACCCTCCATCACGGCGTAGATTGCCTCGTTAATCATTGGCAAGAGGATTCGATTGCTGACGAAACCGGGAGCGTCGTTAACCTCTACGGGGGTTTTCCCTACCCGCTCGGCTGTGGCCTTCACGGCGGCGTAGGTTTCGTCGCTCGTGGCAAGGCCTCGGATTACTTCGACCAGCTTCATTACCGGAACGGGATTGAAGAAATGCATGCCGATGACACGGTCGGGGCGATTGGTTTGGGCGGCAAGTTTGGTGATGGAGATTGAAGACGTGTTGGAGGCGAGGATGGTGGCGATGGGGCAGATTTGATCAAGCTGCTGGAATAGCTGCTGTTTGATCTCGAAGCGCTCGCTGGCGGCTTCGATGACGAGTTGGCAGGCGGCTAGGTTTTCGCGCGATAAGGTTCCTTGAATGCGGGCCTGGGCGGCGGCGCTTTCTGCGGCGGTCAGTTTTGCTTTTTCGACTTCACGAGCGAGATTCTTGGCGATGGCGGCGAGACCTCGGTCGAGGAATCGCTGTTCCACTTCAACCAGGATCACATTGAACCCGGCCTTGGCGCAGACGTGAGCGATTCCGTTTCCCATGGTTCCGGCACCGACTACGCCGATGGTTTCGATGGTCATTGATTGGCTCCCGAGACGAACGGAGGAGTTTATCAAGAAAGATGGAATGGTTCTAGCGGTTGCGCTTGAGCGGATGATAGCAACATTTGTTGCTCGCCGAAATCTACGATAGAAACAAAACAACGCACACAGGATTACTGTGCGCGTTGCTCTTGAAACTCGGACTTCAGTACGCCGCAGTCAGATCATCGACGCGGTGTAAAAAAACTCACTCCATATCCCGCCAGTTAGCACCCGAGCTGACTTCCACTTCCATGGGAACACTGAGAGCGTGCGCACCTTCCATGCATTCCTTTACCAAGGCCTTGGCGGTCTCGACCTCGGCTTCCGGAACCTCCAGCACCAATTCGTCATGGACCTGCAGAAGCATCTTCGACTTCAGTCCACGCTCGCGAATTGCGCGATCCAAACGCAGCATTGCAATCTTGATCAGATCCGCAGCCGTGCCCTGTAACGGAGTGTTCACTGCGGTGCGCTCCGCAAAACCTCTTAGGTTCGGGTTCTTGCTCAACAGATCAGGAATCGGACGCTTTCTCCCAAACAGATTGCGCACGAATCCATCTTTGCGAGCCTGCTCCAGCGTGCTCTCGATAAAGGTTCGCACTCCCGCATAGCGTTCGAAGTAGGCGTCGATAAACCGCTTGGCTTCCTTCTGCTCGATCCCCAATTGCTGTGCCAATCCGAAAGGTGAAAGGCCATACACGATGCCGAAGTTCACGGCCTTTGCCCGGCGGCGATGCTCCGCGTCGATCAGCATCGGAGGCACGCCGAAAACCTCTGCGGCCGTTAACGTATGGATGTCCTTGCCGGTGCGATAAGCTTCCAGCAGCAGAGGGTCCTGGGAGTAGTGGGCGAGCAAACGGAGCTCGATTTGCGAGTAGTCCGCTCCCACCAGCAAGTTTCCCGGAGCCGCCACAAACGCGGCGCGAATCTCACGCCCCAGCTCCGTGCGAATGGGAATGTTCTGCAGATTCGGATTCGTAGAACTCAGCCTTCCTGTAGCCGTCGCCGCCTGATTGAAACTTGTATGCAGACGATCATTGCGACAAAGCAGCGGCAATGAATCGATATATGTCGATTTAAGCTTTGAGAGCTGCCGGAACTCCAATACAAGGCGCGCGATTTCATGCTCCGCCGCCAGACCTTCCAAGACATCCTGCGCGGTAGAAATCGTCTTGCCCTTGCCGTACTTGAACGGCTTCGGCAAGGCCAGGCGATTAAACAACACATCCCCAAGCTGCTTCGGCGAATTCACATTGAACTCCACACCCGCCATCTCGTGAATTGTGCGCTCCAGTCGTTTGATGTCGCCGTCCAATTTGCCGGACATCTCTGCGAGCACGCCGCAATCGAGTTGCACGCCCGCCTGCTCCATTCCGTGCAAGACAAACGCCAGCGGCAGGTCGATCTCGCGATACAGTTTGGCGAGTTCCGGTTCTGCTTCCACTTCGGTCCGCAGCGTCCCTGCGAGGCGCAGAGTAATATCCGCAGCCTCGGCCAGCGATCCTGAAAGCTTCAGGCCCAGCCGCCTCAGGGCAACCTCGGGTAAAGTGTGCGCGCTATAAGTCGGGTCCAGCAGATACGAATACAGCATCGTGTCGTGCTCCACACCTGCCAGCGCCAAGCCCGAATCAGCCAGCGCATGTAGCGTGGATTTCGCATCGTGCACGGCCATGACCTTCGAGCGATCCGCCAGCAGACTGGCAATGCGTGCACCGTGCTCGCCCATAAGCTCTGCCGTATAGCTCTCAGACGCCGCGCCAGTAATCGCAATCTGCTGCCGCTCCTGCGCGACCTGCTCGGCTGGATGCGCCACTGTTTCGGCAACATCGGCGGGTACGGTCTCGCTGGCGGCCACTGTGTCGCCGAGAGCCAGCATTCCCTGCTCCGGAGCAGCCTCTTCTTCGACTTCCACTTGCTCTGCTTCAGCTTCGGTCAGACGCACTGCTGCGCTCAAGGCAAATGCCAGTGTCTTCGCCTCTCCCAACTTTTCCAAGGCTTCAGCGGTTAGCTCGCCGTACTTGGTTTCTCCTACGGCTTCTCCGACGGAGAGGAACTCTTTTTGCAGTATCGTGAATTCCAATTCGCCGAATAGCTCCCGCGCCGCCGTGATATCGGGCTCCTGAGCCTTCATGGCTTCAGGCTCAAACGGAATCTCCACATTGCAGTCAATCGTGACCAGCTCTTTGCTGAGCAGAATCATTTCGCGATTCTGTTGCAGCGACTCCCGATAGGTCTTCTTTGAAACCTCGTCCGCACGTTCGAGGAGCGCGTCCAAGGTGCCGAATTGCTGGATCAACTCCACCGATCCCTTGTCGCCAATCCCCGGAGCACCCGGCACATTGTCGATCGAGTCGCCGCGTAGGGCCATCAAGTCAACCACCTGATTCGGCCTCACTCCCAGCAACTCTTCCACCTTTGCCGGATCGCAAATCAGATTGTCTTTCGGAGGATTGAGCACGCAGACGTTTCCGTCCACCAGTTGCATCATGTCTTTGTCGCTGCTCACCACGTAGACCGCATACCCGGCCTCGGCAGCTCTGTGAGCCAGCGTGCCGATTACGTCGTCAGCTTCAAAACCTACACGGCCCAGAATCGGAATCCGGTATACGTCAAGCGCCTTCTGGATGTAAGGAACCTGTTGCCGCAAATCCTCCGGCATCTCTGCCCGATTGGCCTTGTATCCGGCGTAGGGTACTTCGACGATCTCGCCTGTCTCCTTGTCGCGCTTTTTCAGCGCAGGCATCGCCGCGCCCTGAGCCTCACGGAAACTCGGTCCCATATCAAAGACCGCCGCGATGTACTCGGGCGAAAAATCCTTCCGCAATTTATTCAGCATATTTACAAAGACATACGTAGCCGCCGTCGGCAGCCCTGTCCTCGTGGACATAGGCCGTTGACGGGCCATCGCATGATAGGCGCGGAAGACAAACGAATACGCATCGACCAGAAAGACGCGCCCCTTGCCATGGGGAGGAAGAATAGCGGCGGTGGTTTCGACTACGGCATCAGCAACAGAGGATTTTTTCTTAACGGGCACATGGAGAATCCTAGCCCAAATCGGCGGCCCGCTCCAAACGCTCCCAACACGCGACGGAGCGGACGCCCGCTATTCAATAAACATGCAGTCCCCATAACTGAAGAAGCGATATCGCTCGCGAACCGCGTGGTTGTAGGCGGCCAGCACGTTCTCTCTCCCACGAAATGCCGATACCAGCATCAGCAGCGTGCTCTTGGGCAAATGGAAATTGGTCAGCATGGCATCCACCACCCGAAACCGATATCCGGGATAAATAAAGATGTTCGCCTCCCCGCTATGCGCTGGAATTCCTGCCTGCCCACACTGGTCCGCTGCGTACTCAAGAGTCCGCACGGTCGTAGTCCCTACGGCAACCACGCGTCTGCCTTCGCTCTTGGCTCGTGCTATCTTCTCCGCTGTATCTTCCGGGATTTGGTACCACTCTGTGTGAATTTTGTGCTCTTCCACCACTTCTGTTCGAATCGGCGAAAACGTTCCAAGGCCCACGTGCAAAGTGACAGTCGCGGTCTCAATCCCGCGCTCCCGAATTTGTGCGAGGATCTCATTGGTGAAATGCAGGCCTGCTGTCGGAGCCGCAACCGACCCCGGATCGCGGGCGAACACTGTTTGGTAGCGTTCTCGATCCTCTGCCGTGTCTTCTCTATCAATGTAAGGAGGAAGCGGAATGTGTCCCAGACGCTCCAGCTTTGCAAAGAAATCCGGAACCGGCAAAAAACGCAGAGTTCGTTCCCCGAATTCACCACGTTCCAGCACCTCAGCTTCCAGCAGAGGAGCGCCTGCGTCCTCGCCAAAGTACAGCCGCTCTCCCGGCATAATCTTTTTGCCCGGGCGTACCAGTGCCTGCCAAAGCTGTTCTTCTCCCGGCAGCCTTCGAGTCAGCAGCACCTCCACTCGTCCGTGGAGGAAATCCTGCGAAGCCGGATTGGCCGGGCTAGGTTTCTGCGCGCGATTTCCGCTGCGATGTCCAAACAAACGCGCCGGAAGCACACGCGTGTCGTTGAATACCAGCAAGTCTCCAGCCCGCAGCAGCGATGGAAACTCAGTAAAAAGTGTGTCTGTAATCGTATTGTCATGCAAATGCAACATTCGTGACGCGGCGCGTTCTGCCGCAGGATGTTGCGCAATCAACTCAGTGGGCAATAGAAAGTCAAAATCGGAAACTAGCACGAAAATCATTATATTGCCCTGAGGATTCAGCAGGAGATCACAGAAAGTGTGGCCAACGTGGTGGCGCTGCGATACTATGCGTTCAGCGGGAAATCTTCTATTGGAATAATCGGTTATGAGCGAGCACGAGACACGACTTGAAATCCTGCGATTTGGAAAGATGTTGCATGATCACCACCTCATTGCCGCCACCGACGGCAACATCTCCATTCGTCTCAACGAAGTGTCGGTCTTGGCCACTCCCACCTGCATTAGCAAGGGAATGATGACCACGGAAGACCTGCTCGTCGTGGACATGCATGGCCGCAAGATTTCCGGATTTCGCGACGTAACCAGCGAAATCGCCATGCACTTGACGATCTATCGCATGCGTCCTGACATCCACGCCGTCGTGCACGCCCACCCGCCGACGGCCACCGGTTTTGCTGCCTGTGGACTTCCCCTCGACCAGGCGCTCATTAGCGAAGTCCTGCTCTCGCTGGGGTCGGTCCCATTGGCCCGCTACGCTACTCCCGGAACCTCGGAGCTTTCCGACGCTCTGGTGCCGTACATCCCTGACCACGATGCTGTCCTGATGGCCAACCACGGCGTAGTCACGTACGGCGTCGATCTCATGCAGGCCTACATGAATATGGAAACCGTAGAGCATTTTGCGAAGATCGCTCTCGTCGTCAAACAGCTTGGCTGTGAGCGTCCGCTGGCCGCCGAGCAGGTCACCAAATTGCAGGAGATGCGCCAGCGCATCCAGACTTACAAGTCCGAACTCCGCACCCGCGCCTGATCGAGGCGCTTGGGGCAGTGGACAACGCACTGCCCGCCATTAAAACCTATCCGCGCCGATGCACGAACTCTTCCACGGGCCGCCGTTCGCTATTCTCCGGAACTTCGTCTGCATAACCCACCGGCAGCACAGCCATCGGAACATGCCCCTGAGCCGCCTCAATTACTCCCGCGACTTTAGCCGGAATAAACGCCCCTACCCAACACGTAGCAAGCCCTAGGTCGACAATCGCCAGATGAGCCAGTGTTGCCGCAATGCTGGCGTCCTGCAAAGCCCAGTGAGACTTCCCGTCATACTGGCAGCGGTCATCATGGGTACAGACCACCAGCGCCATTCCAGCCTGAGCAATCCAGTCATGGCTAAACGTAGCCGCAGCCAGAGCCTTCATCCGCTCTTCACCGCTGACTAAGTAAATCTCGTAAGCCTGAAAGTTCCCTGCCGACGGAGCGGTTCGCACCGCTTCCAAAATCTTCGTTACCAACTCCTCAGACACTGGCTTGCTGTTAAACCGCCGTACCGAATGCCGTTCCCGCACCAGCTCAAGAAATTCCATCACGATCTCTCCGCGTCAATTCAGCTCCGCTTTTAAGCATATCGCGGGCAGAGCTCCATCCGGCGCTGCTCAAGATACGGGCTCATTTTTTTCGAAGGATCTAAGGACGGGGCTGTGCGATGGCGCAATCGCATTTGGCGCTTTCGAATTACGTGCTCGATACTTAGCGTGCAGTCGACCGATTCGCCGCATGCCCGTGTAGCAGCTTCTCAATATCATCGAGAATCCGGAATATTCCTCCACCCTTCATGAACATGCCATCGGCACCTGCTGGCCTCCATTCGGATCCGGGAATTGGATAAGCCGAGAGAATGATGACCACCGGAGGATTGGCCGCCAACTTCGCGTGGCGTACGACCTCGAAACCGGCTGTCTCGCTTTCCATCCGCATATCTGTAACAACCAGATCAAAGGGAAGCTGCTTCAGCTTGCCTACGGCATCGCCCGCCGATACCGCTGTTGAAACCTCGAAATTCCGCGTCTCAAAAACGCTTTTCAAGGTCCTCAGAACCGTGGCATCGTCGTCCACCAATAAAGCCTTAAATGGCATGTCCCCTCATTTCCTTGTGTGTTTCCGGCTTCATGCCTGTTCGGCCGATCCGTTTGCGTAGTCCACCCGGCGAGCCAACGCGTCGAAGGTAGCATCCTTCAATGCCATATTGATGCGTTCAACGGCTTCGTCAGCCGTCTTCTTGGCTTCGGCGTTTCCCAGACTTTGTACGGCAATGTGCATTGGGAAAATTGCGTTGCGTACGTGATGATTCAGTTCCGCCACAATAGCTGCTCGATCCATTGCAACCTGAAAGTGGATTTCTTCATGCCTGAGCTGTACTGCCAGCGTCACGATGACCGTAACCAGTCCGCCGACACAGTTGGCAATGATCTGTCGGGCGACCAACGAGCGGTCAATCGGCAACAGTGCCATCTGGGCGACGAACGAAACCAGCCAAACCAGAGCGCCCGCCGCGACCGCCTTCAGTACCTTGAATTCCTTATTGCGATGTACCTGCATGTGCCGCCTCCACAAATTCCACTGTCCCAGTGCAGCACCGGAGTGTAGCGTAGCTTTCCTTGAACGGCGATGACATCAGATGAATAGATGAGCAAAGGTAATGCCGCGACCTTACCTTTCCTACTTGGAATGCGTGACCAGAACTGCTTTGGGAAACGCGAGCTTCCGAGGACAGACGGCAGTTTATGGGCCAATGGCACTCCCGAGACATTAAAAGCCCTTCCGAACATGAATCTCGATCGCCCGCGCAACTAGAAGGCTCCGTCGGGGTTTTATCAATTAGCCATGGCTCCGACTGGTCCCGTTTGGTCCGGGGCAAGTCAGCTGATCATGTGAGCGAGTCGCAGGTCTATATTTGAAAGGAACCTTCTTCTCCGCTCATGGCAATGCAACGCAGGGGTCGTGTTCAGAGGAGTAGCGTATGTCTCACATTCGATTTTTCCGGTTTAGCGCTTTAGCAGCAGTTGTGGCTGGCTTGATGTTGATGATTCCAACCCCTGCAGCCGGCGGCGTACGGGGTGGAGGAGTAGGCGTAGGTTTCTATGGCGGCTACGGCCCTTACGCTTATGCTCCCTTCGGGTACTATCCCTACTATGGATCTCCATACGGATACGGGCCTTATGGCTATGCCGGCTACTATGGACGGCCTCTGGGAGAGGTGCACATCAAGAGCCCGGACGCGAACGCGCAGATTTATATCAATGGCGCACTCGCCGGAGTCGCTCACGACCTGAAGAGGTTCTATCTGGCTCCCGGCACATACAACGTTGAGCAGCGCATCGGCAGCGACGTGCAGAAACAGCGTATATACGTACTCGCCAATCGCACTCTGAAGTTGGAATTCGGTAAGCCGGGTTCCGGCCCCGCACCACAGGCGGTTCCGCCTCCGGCAGAGCCCAACGCGCCAGCTCCTGCCGCCGCTCCTGCTCCGCAGCCCGCGCCTACGCCCGCGCCCGGACCTCAAGGACAGGGCCAGTAATGAGACCGCAGCTCGCTTTCGCTACGCTGATCCTTTTCCTCGCCCCGGCTCTAGCGCAAAATGCGCCAGAGCCGCAGCAGGATCAGTCTGCGCCTGCGCAAGTGGCTGCGCCCGCATCTGAACAGCAGCAGGACCAATCCACGCCAGCACAACAGCCAGTTCCTCCGGCGGAAGCTCAGCCCCAAGTTCAAACTCAACCAGAAGCCCAGCCGCAAGCCGATCAGCCCGGAGAGCCTCAGTACAACCGACCGGCACAGCCAACGAATGCGGCGCAATTATCGGTTAATGGACAGGAGACCTCGATTCCCGATCCGGAGCCACGCCGTGCACTTCAGGTTCCAACCGCCGTCCGGCCCCGCGTCGAAGCCAGTGCTTATCCGGTATCGCACGAACTGAAACAGTTTTCGATTGGTGCCAAGTTGCTCTCTCAGAAGGAAGTCGAGCAGCGGTTCAGCACTCCACTAGGAAAGAAATACCTTGTTGTTGAAGTCGGTGTGTTTCCAGCAGACGCCCAGAGTGTGAAGCTAAAAACCGAGAGTTTCACTCTTCGCGCTGGAAATGAGGATCAGGCATTCTTCCCTGCCCTGCCTCAGGACATTGCCCGCGGTCTTGCCAAGTCCGGCGGTGGTTCCAACAACGTTCGCGCCTATCCGACACTCGGAGTGGGATATGAAAATGGCCCTTGGGGCCGTGGGGTCTCAACCGGAGTAGGTGTCGGAGTTGGCAGCGGTCCCTATCCCCGTAGGGGAACCATGGGCAACGGAAACACTCGCATCATGGAAAGCGAACTACAAGACAAGTCGCTTACGGAAGGAACACTGACCGAGCCGGTAGCTGGATACCTCTATTTCCCGCTCGACGGAAAGCGCGCCGATCATTACAACCTTGAACTCAACCGGAATGGCGAAACCATTTCCCTCGCTCTCCCCGAACCGAAAAAATAACAGCGAGCAAGTTAAAGCGGGCCATCGAAGCCCGCGTTAACCACTCGGTTTCAAGTAATTTTCATACCTCGAACAGTGATTCTCAAGTAAATCGGCTCCTGTCGGGAGCTCCTACTCCTCATCCGAACCAGGAGCGGCGTCCCAAGCGTGTCCGAAAACCGTAAAGGATTGTTTTTCGCCGTGTTCTGGAAGAAAAGTGACTCTCGTCGGCTTCTTCTCCCAAGTCGGCAGGCCGCACTCGGAATCTGGCATTTCGCCCTGACTCGCGTTTCCGAGTTCCTTTTTCAGTAACGGCTTTTTCCGTCCTAATTGCATCACCACCGCACTGAGTTTCTCGCCGTTGTCGCTGATTCCGCAATACGCCACGTAGTCCCGGAACCAACTCGCCTCTGAATAGAACGGATCGAACTCATACAGCGAAACCTGCGAAACATGCGCTGTTAAGCGGTCCAGCATCAACCACCCGCCGCGCTCCCAAACCCAATTCGCAGCCTTGCTTCCATCCTGCGGCAGATTGTTATTCACCCTGTATGCGCGCCGAACAACCGACAACCGATCCGTCACCTCGTGAACGTCTCCAGTAACGAATTCCTTCAATTTCGTATCCACATAGAGAGCACGAACTCGCATGTGCACCGTGTGTGCTTCGTCAGGACCGACGAAGAGTCTGACCGGCATGGCCTTTCCGAAGCTGATTACATGCACCTTTGGTTTACTTGCGGCTGTCGCGGCGAAGGGTGTAAGTACAAGCGTTACAATCAATGAGATGAGAAATTTTCTGGATATCATGCCATTGCAGGCTAGCGCCGCTTCGCACTTTGCGCAATTTACTTTCGTCACATTTACTTTCGTCACCATGGGCAACCAAAACGTGCTTACAAGCATTCGAACAGACTAGATGGCCGAGTCGATTCGTCACCGCTCTCAGCGGATCCTCGTAGTGGACGATCACCTTGACAATACCCTGCTCATGCGTGAATTGCTTAGTCGCCAAGGCTATGACGTTCTCATCGCGGATAGTGCGGAAAATGCAGAAGAAATCATGCGCAATGCCACGCCCGACTTGGTGTTGCTTGATGTCATCATGCCAGGAAAAAGTGGCTATGAGCTTTGTCGCGAGTGGAAGGATTCTCCCGAAACTCGTTTAATTCCTGTTGTCATGATTACCGGACTGAGCGACCGCGAAGACAAAATTCGCGGAATCGAAGCCGGGGCTGACGATTTTCTGAACAAGCCGATTTTTCCAGTGGAATTGTTTGCGCGCGTTGCTTCTCTGCTGCGAGTGAAAGACTATACAGACGAACTGGAAAATGCTGACACGGTTTTATGCACTCTCGGACGAAGCGTAGAGTCTCGCGATCCCTACACTGAAGGCCACTGTGAGCGCCTCGCTGAATATGCGAGCACGCTTGGGCGATATATGGGCTTGAACGAGGACGAGCAACTGGCACTCCGCCGGGGTGGCTTTCTACATGATCTCGGAAAAATTGCAATCTCTGACGAGATACTAAAAAAGCAAGGCCTGCTTACTGCTGACGAATGGCGCATGATGCATCAGCACCCATTGATCGGGGAGAACATCTGCAAACCTCTTCGTTCATTGCGCATGGTGCTGCCTATCATTCGTCATCATCATGAGCATTGGAATGGGAGCGGCTATCCGGATCACCTTTCTGGTGAGTCGATTCCGCTATTGGCGCGAATACTCCAAGTGGTGGACGTGTATGACGCGCTACGCACGGAACGCCCATACAAAGTCGCGCATACTCATGAACAGGCGCGCGAGACGATGTATGCCGAAGCACAACGCGGCATGTGGGATCCGTCCATTGTGGGAGAGTTCTTCTCGATGCTCACTCAGCGTAAAGACGCAGCTTGATTGTCATGGTTTTTGCTAGGCCAAAGCCTGACAACTACATTACAATCTGAGAGCGTCTAATCATTACAATGTCCGTATTTTACTCAATAGTTTTACCGGCGTACAACGAGAGCTCCCGGATTGGTGCGAGCTTGGAGAAGGCGCTGGCGTTCGTTCGCGAGCAAGGCTGGAACGTCGAGATCATCGTCGTGAACGATGGCTCGACCGACGATACCGCAGACATTGTCCGAAGCTTTATGCTTCATGCTCCCGAGCTCCGACTTCTGGAGAATCCCGGAAATCGCGGTAAGGGTTACAGCGTGCGCAACGGAATGCTGAATGCACGCGGCGACATCCTGTTATTTAGCGATACTGATTTTTCCTCGCCGATCTACGAAGCAAAAAAGCTGATCGCTGCCATTAATGACGGCGCGGACGTAGCTTTCGGTTCACGCTGGTTGCTCGCGGAGACTCAAACTCAACGCCAGTCGCTGATGCGTCAGTTCGTGGGTCGTGCTTACAATGTATTGCTGCGAGTCGTACTGGGGTTGCCCTTTAAAGATACTCAGTGTGGCTTCAAGGCTTGCACTCGTCGTGCAGCGGAAGTCATCTTTACCCGACAGCAAATTGATGGCTGGGGCTTTGACCCAGAATTGTTGTTCATCGCGCGCAAGTTTGGTTTGAAAATGACTGAAGTTGCGGTGGAATGGGCCAATGACGACCGCTCCAAGATCAATCCGATCGTGGATGGGATCAAAATGTTTTGCGAATTGCTCACCATTCGCATTCACAGCGTGACCAGCCGATACGAGCAACCCACCTTCCAGTTTCTTGGGTCTACTCACGGGCCCCTTCTGGCAAGCAGTAAGCAATAAACATATCCAAAAGCGGCAAGGAGTCTTTTGCTTAGGAAGCCGCGGCCCGACGGGTCGCGAACACCTGCGCGGTGCCTTCCGCGCGCTTCGGTGCGGGAGCTTTCAACAGCGCGAGGAAGGTTTGCCCTGTATCGCTCATCTCAACGGTCATGCTAGAAACGCACTTTTGGCATAACCAAAAATACTCTGGAGTGCGTCCTTGGCTGCGGACGGCGGCAACAATGTCGGCCCCGAGTTTTCTCTGGAGGGCGATCTCAGCAAAATCCATGCGAAACAAGTGGCCTTGCCCCATATGTAAGAAAGTGGCGAAACACTCGGGATTAAAACATTTTGATAACATTGGTCCTCATTTCAAATGGGTCTGCGCATGTTGAAAGTGAAACGCTTGACTCTTTTTCCTGGGCCAGCCGATCCCAGTAGAGGTGTACTTGTAGATTAGCAATGCGCGGAGTCCTTATCGCAAAAAGCGAACTCACGTCATTCTTTTTAGATGCTCCTACAAACAAAACGGGAATTATTTCAGTGTGGTAAAGGTGAGAGGTACTCGGAATCGAATGCAGATAGAGAAGTTCGGATGGTGGGCCTGGTAGGATTCGAACCTACAACCAAAGGATTATGAGTAGTCGAAGCAGGTGATCCTAATCGTGTGGTTCCATCCATATTTTCCAATCACTTGTACATACTCAAGCCCGCACGGAAGCGTTTTAACACGGTATTGAAACGAAGCACTTTAGCTCACTGAGAACTGAGGCGTACGGCACACTTATGGCACACCGCGCGACCTACGTTTTGCGATGGGCAATAGTGGATTCCACGGAGACCATGCCAAACACCTGCACAATTTACTTGCCGGGAACGTAAGTTTCGAAGAAGTCGGCGAGAGTTTCGCCGCGCGGTTCCGGAAATTTGCTCGCGAACATCTCCATCTTTGGGGAATAATGGTTACCCCCTGTACTCCTTGCCCGGAGGATGCAGCGGCACATGGCGAACTCTGGGAGTTTGTGGTTAGCCAAGTTGCCCTGCTTGCGTCTCATCAATACGCAAGAGAGGCCGCCGTGGCGCTCTAGACGTTCCTCCAAGGGGCTATTTTGCTATAGAGACAGCTCAGGTCTTTGGTGAGCGAACATCTTCAGAGGGAATCAACTTTGCCCCGGAAACATGGCTTCATGCGGAAAGGCTGCGGGTGAATCGCATCGTTCCACCCGCTCCTGATAGCGATCTCAGTCCACGCTAGGTCATCATAGTCATAGTCAAGGATCTCCGTGTTGAATCTGTGCCTTTCTATACGCACATCTTGGCGGTTGGATTGCATCCGCAGATGCTGAAACCGCATTTCGTTTTCGGACGCCGATCCGAGTATAAGAATCAGCAGACAGCGTGGCGTGCCGGGAGCTTCGCTGATCTTAGGCCGGACAAGTGCCTGCGTAACTTGACTACAGCCGATGCGGAGAATCCGCTTGCCACGCAAGATGGTTATGCTCGCGATCTAATGGGGGAGTCCTGATGATCATCATCAGAGGGCCAGAAGTTCCGAAACTCCTTTTAGGCGGTGGCCATGACTGGTCTCCTCGCGGCCATTCTGACGAAAGAGTTGGCGCACCTCCGAGTTATCGCAGTTCTCTGCCCAATGCTCGTAAAGTGCTTCGCCTCCGAACTCCGCCTGTGCCAAGCTATTCAGCAAATCGGCAGTGAGATCGGGTTTTACCCAACCCGTAAGGTAAGGATTCTCGGTCGGCTCCGGAACGGGATAGTCGGTGCCGGTCAGCTTGCCGATCGCCTTGCTAAGACGCCGTGCATGGGCCAGTTCGTCGTCGCCACTATCAATCAGCAGCGCTCGCACCTGTGGGTCGGCTCCGGCTGCCAGATCGTCGTACATCACCTTGCCGGCAGCTTCGAGAATCACCATCAGCTTAAGATCGTCGATCGTTGGCTTGGTGACCGAGCCGATATAGGCGAAGGCTTCGTAGAGGTTGTTGGGAGCGTTCGGTGGAAGCGTATGCATCTGATTTTCTCCTTTAAGTATTAAGTTCTATAACTACGGACCGGTATCGATCCTGCCGCCAGTCTGGACGTCCGGTGATAGCACGGCTTTATCGCCATCTTCTGATCACAGCCCTGCGGCCGCCGCGCTTTGCGGGCGAGGCAAGGTCCTCTCGCGTCGCTCTCGCACATCAACCGGCAAGAGCCCTTTCGATTGCTGCAAGGAGCATCGGATCGTCGGGCGTGACGTCGGGAGCAAAGCGGTCGATCACGTTGCCATTTTTATCAACGAGAAATTTCTCGAAATTCCACAGGACTTCTGGCTCGGCATTAGGAGTGATGCCATATGCCTTTAGCTTCTCGCGGAAAGAGGAATCAGAATTGGCGCGTGCCGCAGGCCGCGCAGCAATGAGCGCACTATAAAGCGGGTGACGGCCTTCGCCCGCGACCGCGATCTTAGAGAACATGGGAAATTGCACGCTAAAATTGCCGCGACAGAATTGTTGGATTTCCGCATCTGACCCAGGCTCCTGTCCTGCGAAGTCGTTGGCCGGAAAACCAAGGATTACAAAATTCTGGTCGCGGAATCGTTCATAAAGCTTTTCGAGCGCGTCGTACTGCGGCGTCAGGCCACATTTGGATGCGACATTCACAATGAGAATGAGCTTGCCGCGATACTCCGCCAGAGAAGTGTCCTCGCCGATAATGGTCTTGAGTGGAATTTTCTGAAGTTCTGTCATTCTATTTTCTCCCGCGGCCCCGTTGAATATGGCCGGTTCGCACGTTTCACTTCCGAGCGCGTTCAGGGCTGGCCCGCACAACTGGCAACTATTAGGGACTGCGGCATGGAGAGTCCCAAAGAACGCCCACAAAAAGCTCTATGTTCTATCGGCCTTATTGCAATCGCCGCTAAAATGATATTAAGCTTAGTGTTATCGCGGATCCTATGCAATTGGATATTTGATGTGTACGATTGGACATAAGAGATGCTGTGGAGCCTGAGCGCCGAAATTGCCGAGTCCTCATCCTGGCATGACCATGATATTTTTGAGTTCGCGCTATGCCTTGACCATGGCGGACGGCTACTGACAGATGATGGCGAAGTCGACCTTCGCCCAGCGCGAACCATCCTCGTTCCACCGGGCACTCATCATCGCTTCGTCCTGGAGACATCCGAAATTGGGCGCCTGAAAATCATCTGCGTTCCACCGAAAGACCTGGCTTGTTTTGTTTCACCGTTTCAGATCGCCATGCTAGATGGTCTCTGCGGAATCGGGGTGAGTGTGGCGGATCATCCAGGACAGGAACTGTGGCTCAGCCAGCTGAGCAATCTGATCGTTGATGGATTAGGTACGGACGCGGAGCCGTCCAACCAATTGAATTGGAGTGCTATGAGTCTGCTTTTGTCTCTCCACGCTAAAGAGCGCTACGCGGGCAAGGGCTATTCCAGCAATCGCCACCGGGCCAAGATTCTTGACCTCATCGCGTGGATTGAAAACAATCTAGGCGAGGAGCTTAGTATCCAGCAGGCAACATTTCGGTCCGGCTTATCCCGCAGTCTTTTAACCAGGGAGTTCCGTCACTATACCGGCAAGAGTTTTGTGGACTATTGCAATGTGAGGCGGGTGCAAAAAGCGGCGACGATTCTGGTCACTCGCCCCGACTCCGTGACCCGCGCCGCCTTAGATAGCGGATTTTCCAACCTGAGCCACTTCCATCGTCAATTCAAGGCACATTTCGGTCTGGCACCAGCGGCCTTCCGGCGCAAGGTGGTTGAAGAGGGGGGACTTCGTTGAATTCGAGAAGGATCATGAAACTCGTAAGCATCTGATCTAAGTTCCAATCTATTTCTGGAGACATACTCTAACAATCCACCAGTTCTTGAAGGACGACCGGGTTTGAGATCTGGGCTGGTGGCCCTCTTCGCCTAGCCCTGCGTTGAAGCTGATGTTTTTGACGAGGGTGAGAAACTCAAAAGATAATTCTCCTCACCCTCATAGTTCCATCGCTCTGTGTAGACCGGACAGAACAAAATATCCTCCATCCGAGGTTATGAATTTGCGAGAGTCTGTCCAAGCAGTCTTCCCAACGTGAGACAGCGACCGTGGCTCAGACCGGGAGCGGTGAGAGGATAATCATTCGCAAAGAAATTTCCGGCTACATTTCCGATGGCAAATAAGCCTGCGATCACATCTCCGTTCTTGTCTACGACTCGACTTTCACCGTCCACATCCAGGCCCCCAACCACCACAAGTTGATGAACCGGAATTGGTAGCGCATAGAACGGACTCCGTTCTATCGTCAGGAGCAGGCGGGAAGGTTTCGCAAAATCCTCATCGACCCGGTTTCTGGCAAGCTCTGTGTACCGTCCCACAGTTTTTGCAAGTGCGTCGCGTTGAACACCGATTTTATCGGCGAGTTCCTCGATCGTGTCCGCTTTGAAGGCGAGCTTGTTTTGGACAGATTCTTCCAATTTTTCCAATGGTTCGACAATCGGTCCAAACGGAGCTTTTTCGAGCGCCTCATGATCATGGAGATATTTGGAATCGAAGACTGCCCAGCACTTGTTGCCGGGCTGCATAAACCTGCCGTCACAGACACCCTGCAAAGGCTGCGCCTCGTTTTCGTAGCGCAGCCCGTTACGGTTCACGTGAAGGAAAGTCTGATTTGAACACATCAAGTCACAGCCAATTCCTGGTACGACATGAAGCATTAGTGGGTGAGGAGCATCCTGAACAGTTGCTCCTTGCCACATTGCGATCTTGATGCCGTCTCCCGTGTTAGCTCCCACCGGTGTATAGATATTTGCGTCAGCTTTTCTAAGCAAAGGAGCCCAGGCTGCAACCATCTCTGGATTCGATCCATAGTCCCCGGTAGCGAGGATCACACCTTTCTTTGCAATGAACTTGGTATACGCACCTTGCTGCTTGCCAATCACACCAATGATGCGCCCGCTTTTAGCATCCTTTACTAGTTGCTGGGCCGGAGTGCTATAGCGGATATCAGCACCGCGCTTTCGCGCTTCCTGCTCGATCAGACCCGCAATACGTCCCTGGTAGAACCATCCCGTATCCTCTGGCTTTCGAAAGCTTATTGCTGTCCGGTATTCTTTATAGAAAGGAGAGATCGCAAACGATTCGTCATCCAGGTGAACAATCAAGCCGTTCGCTTCGGCAAGATCGATATAATAATCAAGTACCTCACCACTCTTATCTGCCCAGGTACGCAATAGCTGCTGTTGCACACGATTGCTAGCCCAGCGGACGAGTTCACCAACAATCTGTTCCTTGTCTAAATCAACTCCAAGCTTCTTATGCACTTTGGTATTGATTGCACCATTTGCATATCCACGCGCTGAAAAAGTCTTAGTCTTCTCCAGCAGTACAACTTTTGCCCCGGATTCGGCAGCAGCGTGGGCCGCAGCCAAACCCGCTACCCCGGCACCCACAACCACGACGTCTACCTCAATCGTCTCTTTGATCTTGCTATCGGCGATTGGCGCGGCTGGCTTTTCCCAACTCTTCTCGGAGACACACGGCGTATTCGTCTCGGCAAATGCTCCGGCCGGTCCTGCCAGTGCTGCGCCAGACGCAACAGCAGTGACGGATCCCACAATCGCAGTCTTCAAGAAACTGCGACGGCTATTATTGGCGTTCTCGCGATCCTTATCTTGCATCTTATGACTCCAATTAAGACTGATATAGGTAGATTAGATTTGACTACTACTTACCGACAGTAGGTGGATTGCGCTTAAAGCTGATACCGCTGTGACACGTACTGCAATAGATCTGATCTGCTTTATGGCCGTGATGGCATCCAGTGCAATCCAAGTCGTTCTCGGTCAGGTGATTCGAATGCGGATTCGGGTGGATATCCTGGGTGCGTTTCGCTACTTCTTCATAAGATTGATGACAACTGAGACACTTGTCACCCGTAACTGGCGCCTTCTGGCCCTCGCCATGACAGTCCGCGCAGGTCAGCCCAAGAGCCTTATGACGATCGGCAGTAAAAGGCTTCACTTGCTCCCCGACTGCCATCAAGGAAGCAAGAAACACAGTCGACAATAAAATTGCAAATACCCTTCTCACGGTCACAATCTCCCTAACTCGCAATTGGTGGTGCTCGTTTATGACTAATTCCTGGCTTCCTAGCTTTTCACTGCAAGCTCCTGTCCGAGGATGCGTCCAAGAGTTAGGCAGCGCCCATGACTCAGCCCGGGAACTGTAAGTGGGTAATCGTTTGCGAACAGGTTTCCGGCAACGTTTCCGACCGCAAAGAGCCCGGGGATTTCGTTGTCTTCCTTATCGAGAACCTGTTGTCGGTCATTCACGTTGAGGCCGCCTACGATCACGAGAAGATGCGCGGGGACCGAGACTGCATAATAGGGAGCTTTTTCAATCGAGAACATCAGCGATGGATCCTTGCCGTATTCCTTGTCGATCCTTTTCTTTGCCATCTCGTTATAACGTGCAACTGTCACTTTGAGTTCCGAGGCGGGCACATCCATCGCCTGCGCGAGTTCCTCGATCGTGTTTCCCTTGAAGGCAAGTTTCTTCTGCACGGATTCTTCCAGTTTGTCGACCGGTTCAGACATCGGCCCGAACATAACATTCTGAAAGCGAGCATTGTCAGCGGCGTATTTCGAATCAAAAACGCCCCAGACCTTCCCGCCAGGCTGCATGAACTTGCCATCGACAGTCCCTTGCAAAGGCTGTCCTTCGTTTTCATAACGCAGTCCTTTGCGGTTTACGTGCAACCATGACTGGTTCGAAGACATAAAGTCAGTATTGACGAAAGGGATGATGTGGATCATCGGAGGATGAGGAGTGTCCTGAATGGAAGCGCCCACCCATAAGGCCATCTTGATCCCATCTCCGGTATTCGCACCGACCGGAGTATATGTATTCACCTCGGTCTTCAGTGCCAACGGACTCCAGGCAGCTAACATCTCGCGATTCGAGCCATAGTCGCCGGTGGTAAGTACAACGGACTTACTCGCGTTGACTCTGATGTACCCATTCTTCGACTTCGCAATGACCGCTGCTACGCGCCCATTTCCTTGATCACGAACTAATTGTTGAGCCGGGGTGCTGTAGCGCACATCTACTCCCAGGCGCTTGGCTTCTGACTCGATACTTCCAAGCAGAAGGCCCTGAGTGAATAGATCTTGTGTTCCTGGTTTTCGGAACTGAATGGCGGTCTGATATTCCTTATAGAGCGAAGACACTTGGAATGTTTCCGGCATCAGCACCGCTTCCAGGCCATTCCGCTCCGCGAGACCAATGTAGTAGTCGAGTACCTCGCCGCTCTGATTTGCCCAAAGACGAATGAGTCTTTGGTGGATACGATTACTTGACCAGCGGATCAGTTCGCCGACAATTTGTTCTTTGTCGAGATTGACCCCTTGCTTCTTGTGGATTTTGGTTCCGATCGCTCCGTTCGCAAATCCTCGTGCTGCAAACGACTTCGTTTTTTCGAGAAGAACGACCTTTGCTCCCTTTTCTGCGGCGGCGTGAGCGACGGCCAACCCGGCAGCACCAGCGCCAATCACGACGATGTCTGCATTGATCGTTTCCGTGATCGCTGCGGCCGAAATCGGCGAGGGAGCCACCTCCCAGCTTCTTGTTTCGCAAGCAGATGCTTGGGCACTTGTCGCTGTATCGGTGGTAGCGGCCAGAATGCTCGGAGTAGCAACCCCGGCGAGACCGGTTATCGCCGCGCTCTTCATAAAGTCGCGGCGTCCAATTTTCTTAGGTGTACTCACTCTTTGATCTCCCTTAACACTTCGTTTCACAGGTAACAAACACACTGTGTTGAAAGCATGCGGCACAACGGCTACCGGCCTGCAAGTCTGGCAGACCGGCGGTGAGGTTTGCCCCATGGCGCGACGCTGTCTCAATGAATTCTCAAAGGTCCTTTAGGTTACTTCGTATGGACATTTGAGCTTGTTCCTCTTCTGTCTTACTCATGGGAAAAGTAATTTGAGACGCTCTTCCGAACCTGTTAGAAATAGGTCGAAAATCCTACAGATACAACGAGGGCATTCGGCACCTTGGGAGCGACCGTTGGATGCTCGGTATACATCAACCCTACATCCGACCATAGGCCTGACCTAAGATGTGCAAGCCATGTGACGGAGTAATTCGTCTGTCCGTCGTCGGCTGTGGTCTGACCGATGGGCGTTCCAGGAATCGAAACATGATAATCAGCAGTGTGCTGAAATGTGTTGATGGCTATCTTGCTGAATTCCGTGTTGTTAACCATCAGGGTCCACATGTCGAGGGGGCGACTCTTGAACAAGCCGAGGTAGTATGCTCTCGCCTCGTAGTAGGCTGTGTAGAGATTTTGCTGGGGAGGAGCATACTGAACGGTTCCTCCTGCATAAAGCCCCCTGAATGGAAGAACCCTGTCCGGCTGTGTAAATTGATAGTCCACGCCATTCGACGAAGCGAAGTTATTATTCGTTCGGTTGGTCTGAAGCCTGTTGTTGTTTAAGAACGCCAAATAGGCAGCCGAGCCTGCGCGATAGTCGAAGTAATGTGATGAATTGTAGAATCCATCAAGTCTCAGCCAAAACTTCTTTATCCCTGGAGCCGACTCCCTCTTATAGCCGAGTTCTAACTCCTCAAAAGCCTTTGCGTCGGGAACGGAAAAACGTAGGCCGATCGCATCATGCTGGTTTGATTCATTGTAGTCAGGGCTCATGCTGCGTTGAACGCCGACAACGCCATAAACGTGTTTCGTTACATCCCACCTTAAAGTTGCAGCGGGCGTCATGTGCTGAGGCTCATTTTGCCCGGCTTCAGCGGGGAGGATGGAATTAACACCGAGAGTCGTGCCGGCCATGTTTCCTCCGGTATACATCCCCACACTGCCCCAGGCCTCAGTAAGGTAGCCAGCCGATAGTTGAACTTTACTCTTAAAAAATTGTTGATTTACATAAGCACCCGTCATTCGAAGATTCGAACAACCATAGAGCGCCTCTGAAGTAACAAGGCAGTCTGTAGCACCCACTACAAACTGTGTGTGCGTACTTGGAATGTTGTAGGTAAGATATGCATACGGTCCCGACATGTATTCAGGCCTTTGGCCGGTATACTGTTGCTTGGTGCCCGCAGCAATTGACTGGTTGTAAGGGGCTCCATACGCCCCATACATCGGCGGATTCTTCACGTTATAGTCAAAGTGAGAACCCGGATAGAGCAAAGTGATGCCGATGTTGTGCTCTGCCAAATATGGTCGAATCCCCGCGAATTCCGGGTCAAGTGTGTCGCCGATACTGGGGTAAGGCACCGATTTCCAATCCCACGGATTCAGCTTGTCGTATTTGGCCGACAGCATGCCCATTTTTATGAAACTTTGGGGAACCGGTGGAGGAGCAACGGGGCTTTCAGATTCTGCGGAGTTGCTCGTCGGCTGCTCACCATTGCCTGCAGCAAACGCACTAACCATCAAGAGGTGCAGGGCGAGAATTGAGATACATATAACCCTGAGATGCATATAGTAATAGTCCTTCCGAGAGATATACACTGCTGCACACTAGACGTGATGTTGGTCAGAGAAATCTATCTGAGCTCAATTCTCCATGGCCTCTGGAGATCTACCCAGATACCGTCGAGTCCAACCTGGGCACTCGACGGTGTCTGGAAAGTCCCAACAAGCGTATGTTGTCTAGTTCGCAACGGTATGCACTGCACGACTGATTCCAAAACTCCGGACGAGGAGATTCATGTTGGCGCACTGTGAATTCCTGAGTTATTTGAAAAGCAATACCGGGCAATCGAACTGATACGCGGTGTCGATGTCGAGATCGCCATGACGAACGCGACACTCGACATTCCGCCTTGTTCCTCGCCGGTGATCTTGCCGAGATCATTTGAGCGATGTATGAAATCGTGTACTGTGGTATATAACTAGGCAATCTGGATGAAGCCGCAAGCTGATCAATACGAAGCCCTTTTGAGGGTGTCGCAGGCGATCTCCTCCAATCGCGACATGCGCTCTCTCATGGATGCGCTTGCCGAGCGTCTTCACTCAGTCGTTCAGTTCGACTACTTCGACATCGTCCTTTATGACGCCGCAGAAAGGCGGATGCAGTTTATTTTCTGGGATATATCTCCGGAACTTGACGATCAGATTACCCTGGATGATGGACCGGGTGGATGGGTTTGCACAAATCAGAAGGCTTTGATATGCAGCATTGAGGAACTTAAACTCCGCTATCCCAAGCCAGCTTTATCTCGTGAGCGAGACAAAGTGCAATCGATATGCGTGGTTCCATTAACTACGGCGCAACGACGGCTCGGATGTCTGGAATTTCTCAGCGTTCGCCAGAATGCTTACAGTGAAGATGACGCGCACTTCATCGAACAGGTAGCATCTCAAATTGCAGTTGCAGTTGACAACACCCTCAACCACGAGGCAGCCGTGCTATCCGAGCGACGGCTTCAACTGGAGCGTGATCGTCTTGCAACTCTCCTGAGGGTCACAAAAGCCTTGGGGGCCAAGCGAGACATTAACGGTATCCTTGAGAACGTTTCGCACGCGCTATATGAGTCATTCGGTGTTGAATACATCTGCATACAAGTACACTCCCCGGATTCCGATATGTTACGGGCATTCGCCCTAGACGCCCGAACAGACCGAAAACTTGCTTATTCAGAGACGAGTATCCCTATTGATGAGTCTCCATGGGCCCGAGCCTTCACAAAACGGGAGAGGATTGTCGCTGGAGCAGGCGAGCTCAAGGCGATTGCTTCTCAATTTCCATATTTGTCGGAAATGCTTGTTCAGGGTATTGAGGCGGCCTGCTTTCTCCCTTTGCAAATACACTCGCGTTGTATCGGTGTGCTTGCTGTCTCGCACAGGGACATGGGGGCTTTTAATGGACAAAATCTCCTGCTTCTTGACGGAATCGCGGAACAATTAGCAATCGCGGTTGAGAATACACTCGCATACCAGGAGATCTCTCAACTGCGTGATCGTTTGGCATCTGAAAAGCTGTACTTGGAGGAGGAGATACGAACTGAACACAATTTCAAAGAGATCATAGGCGAAAGCGTTGCTTTGAATAAACTGCTTTCCGAAGTGGAATTGGTTGCAAGCAGCGATAGCACGGCTTTGATTCTTGGCGAGACAGGGACTGGAAAGGAATTGATTGCACGAGCAATTCATCAATTGAGTGCGCGACGTGATCGGACGCTCGTGAAGCTTAACTGTGCGGCAATTCCCTTAGGTCTTCTCGAAAGCGAACTCTTCGGCCATGAGCGAGGCGCATTTACCGGAGCCGTTACTCAGAAGATTGGTCGCCTTGAGCTCGCGCATAAAGGCACGCTGTTCCTCGATGAGGTTGGAGAAATCCCATTGGAACTCCAGCCCAAGCTCCTTCGCGCGATTCAAGAAAGAGAAATTGAGCGGTTAGGAGGTACTCAGGTTATACGGGTTGATGTGCGGATCATAGCCGCAACAAATCGAGAATTGAAACAAATGGTTACTGATCACCAATTCCGGAGTGACCTTTACTATCGTCTAAACGTGTTTCCGTTGCGAGTACCCCCACTTCGTCAGCGGCAGACGGATATTCCGCTTCTAGTTAGGTATTTTACTCAGAAGCATGCGCGCCGCATGAAACGCAACATCGATTGCATTCCAGCCGAGACTATGAAGATTCTCTGCTTATACTCTTGGCCAGGAAACGTGCGCGAGCTGGAGAACCTTATTGAGCGTGCCGTTATCCTGAGCAAAGGTCCCGCGTTGGACGTTCCCTTATTAGAGATCACGGAGGAGCCGGATTTCTACAATAACTCTTGGTCTTCCGAAAAGCTCTCTGTCCGCAAGCCTCAAAAGACTGAGATCGATTTAATCAAGAGAACATTGCAAGAAACCAATGGCATCATTTCCGGTCCTGGTGGCGCTGCGGCAAGACTTGGACTGAAGCGATCTACACTCATTTCTCGAATGAAAAAGCTCGGTCTTTAATTTCACTAGACAGAACTCTGCGAAAGTCACTCTCGATGGTGACAGCACAATCTTAGTCCAGATTGTTGAGATCGACATTGACGATTTCGACATAGACACAACATCCATTGGAACTGCACATCGAAGTCAGTACCTTACAATGCCTTCCGCCACTACTTCTTTACGATAGAAAAGAGCTTTGACCTTATAGCAAGCCACATGTCGACGTCGACCGGCCGCGTGCTAAAGAAGATTGCCTTTGGAAGTCAGCGTGCACTGGGAAGTTCTGCTAGGCAGCCGACAACTCGGAAACATCGGCAGCCTCGCAACATCGGTCGACGTGATGGAGCGCTTCTAAGCTCTGATCTGGAATACAACGTCTTGATTGGCAATGTTGAAATGTGCCAGAAATCAGATTTTTCAACAGACAGCATCTCTCGCTTATCGTTGGACCGATAACTAGGGTTGTACGACCGAGATGACATCTATGAAAGAGGAAAATGTGGCAAACAGGCAGCGAGAGAGCCGTAATCGTATCTCTGAGTTTTGTAAATCGCCAGAGGAACACGCGCTAGAAAAGGGGTGGGTGTGACACAGATACGGTCGCTCAGCAGTGTAACTGATAGCCGCCCTATTCCTCGTGATCTGCGCGAGTTACTCGAATGTCTACAAGCGGAGGACCGTGTCTTAGGTATAGAGCGCGCAGTATCGCCTGAGCCGGACGTTGCGTCATTCTGTCAGGCCGCTAGCGAGCTTGAAGGGACTTCGCTTCAGTTCGATAACATCATCGGATATGAAGGCAAGCGCCTAGTGGTCAATCTCCTGGCATCTTGGGAAAACTGCGCGGTGATGTCCGGCCTCCGATCTGATCTTTCGGTCCCGCGATTAGTGGAGGAGTTGTGTGCTCGCGCAGACCGGCAATTTTACAAGCCGATATTCATAAATACCCCAAACGCTCCGAGTTACGAGTGCCGGGAAACGGGAGACTTAGATATGTACAGGACTCTTCCCTTGTTCCGAGTCAACCAGCATGACGGAGGCTTCTACCTGCATAAGGCCTGTGTTGTCTCGGAAGATATGGTTGCCGGAGTCGGGCATGGCGGGATGAAGTTCGGAATGTACTCATTGCAGATACATGGGCGCGATCGGCTGGGAGTTCATCTGTCTGGGACTGACAATCTGAGCCTTCACGTGAATATCGCAGAGAAGACGCGTCGCCGCCTTCCGGTTGCGGTGTGCCTCGGCGTTCCTCCGCTAGCCGCATTAGTGGCCTCTGCCATGACCGGTTATGAGAGCATGGAATACAATCTCATCTCCGCACTTTACGAGCGTCCGTTTGAACTGACGCGGTGTCTGCAGTCCAAGCTTTCTGTGCCCGCCTACTCTGAATATGTGCTTGAAGGCTACATCGAGCCGGGATTGCGTTGCCCAGAGGGACCGTTCACGTGCGATGGGGGAAGACTTTCGGAAATCGCGCGGCAGCCCCAGATCATTGTGACGACAATCGCTCATCGGAAAGATCCGATTCTTGACAACTCCTACATAGGGAAGTCCTGGACCGAGCATGACTGTCTGATCGGGATTGCCAGCACGCTCCGATTGCATAAACAGGCCAGAGATTTCTTGCCGGAGATCGCCCGCTCTGGTATTCGAGCAGAGGGCGTTCATCTGCGGCTCGGCTTCTGCGGTGGACGTCGCGACGGAAAACAGAGCTCCGCCGGGATCTCGTTCCAGGAGGGGCTCCCTTCGGAAAATGGCTTGAGCGCTTATAAACAGGAGGTCGCAGCAACTCGAAGGAGGCAGGCGCAATGTCACAGCCGGACTTAATGGTCCTCGGTTCACTGGAGCAAGCGGTTTGTCCTCGCTGCCGACACATGGCGGTCATGCGAAGCGATGCTCAGGGAGAAAGCGGAGTTTGGTCTGTCAATTCCTGTGTACATTGCTGCTTCAGTTGGCGTTCCACAGAGGATGTGATGCGCGTGCTGGAGATCACTGACGGAAAGGCATTCCGACTATGGGATTCTGAGATAGAGAATCTTCCAGTGCCGTTGGTGGTGACTTCAGTGTAGTAGTGGAAAGTTGACGGTTCCTTTTAGGTGTTCCCTGGGAGGGGCGGCAAGAGGGCTCCGCTTCAAAGCAGAGAAGACTTTTCGTCAAAGCAGGTCCTCTTGGGCTTATCTCCTGAATATGGATGGTTCGGCGGCATCATGGGAGTGGCGGTGCGGACTCCAGAGTTATATTCGCGTTCAAGCAGGACACTGTGCTCAGCGAAAGTCAGTGTGCTCGCATAGTGCATGGAGCGAAAGGTGACAAAGCATTCCCTGCTCAGCGTTGGACACTCGGGCCGCCCAGAGCGCAGCGAAGGCACGCGCATGCGGCTGATCGGCGTAGCAGCGGAAATGTTTGCGGCTGATGGCTACAGGGCTACAAAAACTAGGAAGATCGCACAACGGGCAGAAACAAATCTGGTATCAATACGTTATTACTTCGGCAACAAACTCGGCTTATACCAAGCCGTTGCCGAATACATTGGAACAAATGTTGGGGGGCGCCTTCAGCCGGTGTGCGAACGCGCCCGTCAAGCATTACGGAATGTGTCTTTCAGCCACGACATGATGGTCTTGATATTCACAGACTTTATGGTTGAATTCGCCGAGCTTCTCATGAGTGAGGAGATTCCTTTCTCGTGGTTTCGGTTTGTATGCCGGGAACAGTTTTTCGCGACCGACGCATTTGAAACAATTCACACAAGTACTCTTCCGTTTCTTGAGCTCGCCGTTGAATTCATCTCCAGATTAACTGACCGCCCTGCCGCATCGCCAGAGACCAGAATTCAGATGTTGGCTGTCATTTCAATGCTAAAGTTCACGCGAACTGATCGTGGCACTGTAGCGCGAGCACTAGGGAAGACTGATCTCGACCAAGAATCGTTGCAGATCATTACGCAGGTGTTGCGCCGTAATATTGAGGCGATGTTTGCGTCTCCTGCCTGAGTGCAAACTGTATATAGACTTAGAAGCAACCCGCCTGTTCGGGGGACAACTGCAACGATGCATCCGATTGGGATTTTATTCTTAGTCTTGCTTGTGTTTGGCCCAAGCAAGATCTCGCTGCTTGGGAGGGAATTTTGGCGGAGGATCATGGATGTTAATTGCGCTGTAAACGATATTGAAATCATTCCGGCCGAACATGCCACCAAAAGTAAGGTCCTTCGGCATCCTGGCAGCTTTTGCACGGGAAAGTCGCTTTTCCGCTCAATATAACTGCGTGGCTTTTTAAAACGAGAGATCAGCAGTCAATCAGGTATGCAAAAGGGGAGGTCTCAGCTTTCGGTCATATCAGCTCAAGCTGGAAAACATAAGATTATTAGAGGTACTGGACATATGCGGTACCCGCGGTTGGACATGGAGGGATTGACTGCTATCGTGGCCTTGGCAGAGACAGGAGATTTTGTTAAGGCCGGTCAACTTCTAAGTATTGGCTCAAGCGCAGTCATGAAACGCCTAGCCAAGGCCGAAGGTGAGCTGCGGACGAAGTTGTTTCAGAAGACGCAGGCAAGACATGTGCTAACGAGAGACGGAAAAGTCTACGCTGAAGAGGCACAGCTCGCTATTGAACACGCCGTGTTGGCGGAGGAGAAGGTGAGGGCCACAAAGAGCCTCAGTGTCAAGGGCGGAGTAAAAGGGAGCCACTGTGGCGGAGTAAAAGTAGTCCAGTGGAAGGTTAGGAACTGCGGGGAGAATGGCGTCTGGAGCGTAGCGGAAGACGGCATTCTCCCCGCAGTGCGTTCGGCGGGAGGATGCTAGGGACCGGGCTGTTAGGGGTTGGCAGTGGCGCGTTTACGTTTGCTTTGCTTAAGACGGAAGCTGTCGCCGTTCATCTCCAGGATGTTGACGTGGTGGGTGAGGCGATCGAGCAGCGCGCCAGTTAGACGCTCCGATCCGAGAACCTCGGTCCATTCGGCGAAGGGCAAGTTACTGGTAACCAGGGTTGAGCCGCGTTCGTAGCGTTGGCTGAGCATCTCGAAGAGCAGTTCGGTGCCAGTCTTGGAGAGTGGCACGAAGCCCAACTCGTCAACAATGAGCAGTTCATAACTGGCGATCTGTTTCTGGAAGCGCAGCAACTTCCTTTCATCACGAGCCTCGATCAACTCATTGACCAGAGCGGCAGCGGTAGTGAAGCGCACGCGGTGACCATGCTGGCAGGCAGCCAGGCCGAGAGCCAGTGCGATATGTGTCTTACCGGTTCCGGAGTTACCCAGCAGCAGTACGTTCTCGCGGCGGCCGATAAACTCACATCATGCCAGCTCCAGCACCATCGCCTTGTTCAGCGAAGGGATGGCAAGGAACTCGAAGCTGTCTAGGCTCTTGAGGACCGGGAAACGCGCTTGCCGAATACGGCGTTCGTTGGCGCGTCGTTCGCGGTCCAGCAACTCCAACTCAGTGATGCGCAGCAGGAATCGTGGGTAGTCGACGCTGTCGGCGGCACGCTGCTGCGCCACCTTGTCGTACTCACGCAGGATGGTCGGCAGTCGTAATGCACTCAGGTGATGCTCCAGAAGAACCTGCGGCGTGTCGGTTGTTTCCGGGTGACTCGTCGATGGATCTATGCTGCTCATGCTGTTACCTCCACCAGTAGCGCCATGTAGTCGGAGGCTTGCGTCATGCGTACCTGCGCCGACGGTAAGTAGGGATAGTTCTCCATGTCCAGCCGTGGCGGTCTCTGCTCGATGCGGCACAGCAGAAGATGTTTCACCGCATCGAAGCTGATGGTACCCAACCGCAATGCGTCTTCGATGGCGCGAGTTACTTCTGCAATGGAAAAGGTCTCCATCAACCGCAGCACCTGCACATACTCGCGGCTGCCATGCTTTCGCAGACGGGCTTCCAACAATCGCCGTAGCGAGGCGAAGCACTCCGGCAACTGCCAGCCTGCAAGTGGGGCCGCCTGATCCAACGCCCGCGTCTTCTGTTCGAGCAGCGCCAGGTAATGCAGCGGATCGAAGATCACCGCTTCGTGTTCATAGCTGCGGAGATGCCGCGCGATTACTTCGCTGCCGCAGGCGATCACCACCTCGTGCACATATCCCTTCACCAGCACGTCGCGATGCCCATAACAGGTTGGTACCGAGTAGTCGTTGGTGCGATAGCGCACCAACGCAAGCGAGCTGACACGCGTTGCTACCTTCTCACAGGCTTCATAGGGTGAGGCCGGCAGCGGCAAGAAAGCTGCACGGTCACGTTCGAAGCGTTCGCCGATCGTCTCAGTGTGACCGCGTAGCCGACGCTCCCGACGCTGCCGGCACTGCGCTTCAAGATAGGCGTTCAGCTCATCCCAACTGCTCACCCGCGGAATCGGAACCATGAAGTTCCTTCGGGCATAGCCGACCAGTCCCTCGACCTTGCCCTTATCGTTACCCTTGGCCGGACGCCCGAACTTATCGGCAAACAGATAGTGGCTTTGTAACTCGGAAAACGCCCGTGTCTTCTGCCTCTCCTCGCCGCCCAGAATCTTAGCCACCGCAATCTTCGTGTTGTCGTAGAGAATACGCGTGGGTACACCATCGAAGTACGCGAAGGCACGCACATGGCCTTCCAGAAAAGCTTCCGTCGTTTCCGCTGGAAACGCCACCACGAAACCATCATCGGAGTGCGGCAGGTCCATCGCCAGAAAGTGCGCCTTCCGCTCCATACCGTCGACTACGACCAGCGCCTCGCCGAAGTCCGCCTGTGCTTCGCCCGGTGTATGCGTCAGCGGCACGAACATCTCGCGCGACCGCAACTCCGCCGTATGAACGTAATCCTTCACAATGGTGTAGCCGCCGGAGAATCCATGCTCTGCTTTTAGTCGCTCGAAGATCCGCGTGGCCGTGTGCCGTTGCTTGGCAGGCCGTGCCGTGTCTTCTTCCAGGATGGCGTCGATCACGCCCAGCCACGGCCCCAGCTTGGGCCGCTTCACCACCGGCTGCCGCTGGTAGCCGGGAGGCACCGAGTAGCGCAGCATCTTCTGAATCGTCTTTCGCGCGATGCCAAACTCGCGCGCTACTGCCCTTTGACTCCGCCCATCTACCAGTACCGCTCGCCGAACCCGCCCATAGAGCTCCGCCTTGAACATCCTCCGGTGTTTCATGAACTCCGCTGCTTATGCAACCAGCTCACAAAACCAAAATCCGGCGGACTACTTTTACTCCGCCGCAACACACCGCTCACGCGGCGTGCTGTGGCTTATTTAATGGGATGGTCCGCCGCCTTCACCCAGGCAGCAGCTGAGGTATAAAAAGCATACGGAGGAAGGCGTCCCATGGAGCTACACACGATCGGTATTGATCTTGGCAAAACAGCGTTTCATCTGGTTGGGGTTAACCTGCATGGCGAAATCGTGGTACGGAAGAAGTTTTCTCGCAAACAGCTGCTGCACTTCACCGCAAACCTGCAAGTCGAATTGATCGGCATGGAAGCCTGTGGCGGCGCACACTTCCTGGGCCGAGCATTGCGCGAGCAGGGGCATGAGGTTCGATTGATGCCGGCTCAGTATGTGAAGCCGTACGTAAAGACGAACAAGAACGACTTCATCGATGCCGAAGCGATCGCTGAGGCAGTCACCCGTCCGAGAATGCGCTTCGTGCCGATCAAGACCGATGATCAGTTGGATATGCAATCGCTGCATCGGGTACGTGAACGCTGGGTAATGCGTCGCACGGCCATCGTCAACCAAGTTCGTGGGTTACTGCTTGAGCGCGGCATCACGCTGCCCAAAGGACGGTCGCATCTGGATACAGCCTTGCCCCGGATACTGGAAGATGCCGATCTGAAGTTATCCGGCGCACTCCGCGCCCTGCTGGCGCAACTGAAGCTGGAACTCGATCAGATGACAATGCGGATCGGCGAGGCCGATGCCGTGCTCAACAAGACCGCTCGTGACAACGCAGACTGTCAACGGCTGATGACGATTCCCGGGCTCGGGCCAGTTACGGCTACCGCACTTGTCGCGGCGATCGGCAACGGAGGTGCCTTCCGCAACGGCCGGGGGTTCTCGGCCTGGATTGGGATAGTTCCAGGGGAGTACTCAACCGGCGGCAAGCAGAAGCTGCTTGGTATCAGCAAGCGAGGAAATCCCTACTTGCGAAGGCTCTTTATTCAAGGTGCTCGCGCTGTCTTGCAACAACGCACAAAACAGTCGTCTGGTCTGAGGGCGTGGCTGGAGCAACTGGCGGCCCGCACCCACCCCAACGTCGCTGCCGTGGCGTTAGCCAACAAACTGGCCCGCATGGCCTGGGCTGTGCTCACAAAGGCGGAGCCATATCGGCCTCCGTTACAAGCCAGCCCGATCGCAGCCTGACTGGCCTGCAGATGACGCCTGGCTGAAGCCAGGCTTGGAAATCGCATCCGCGATTCCCACATCCGCACCCCAGCGACGACTACGGAGTTTACAGTTTCCTGCCAGGTCTGCTGGCGAACAATGAGATGGCTCAACGGTCGAACCCGGCGCTCTCCAAACCTGTGGAGCAAAAAAGTCCTCACAAGACTGACTATTTAATGAGGAAGAGAGCGCAGCGCATTCCATCATGGCCCGGAGTAGTCCACTCCAATAAAGGCCGAATACATTTGCGCAGACCAACCCGCCACCCTTACTTTTCGCTTGCGACAAGGCGGCGGACCATACATTTACTCCGGCGCTCATAGACGCACGTATGCAGTGCATCCGAGAGCCTTTGGTTAATGATTTTGGACGAAAATTGATAGAAGAGAGCGATTCTAGATGTCCGTTAACGAATTTTGATGTACTCTGAGTTCCAACTTGGGTTAATGGATTTCGACCGTATGGCTATAAATAGGACGATTTTGCACTTTGGTTAACGCTTTTCGAGCAAACAGACTTTAGGATGAACTTCAAATGCTGATTGGATTTACAGCCTTGGTGGAACAGCTCAAGTTGCAGGTTCCGGCACCTGCGGTTCGCTCTGAAATTGTTCAGGGAGCGCGGCGAACCCGCATCGAAGGAGACCGGGTGTATGAGCAGTATCCTCCCAGCTACGCACGGGAAGATAGCCCCTTTGAGCATCTGCGTTTCGGGCTGCGGTATGAGCCCATCGATTTAGGGGTGGTCGCCGCCTTCTTCCGGGTTGTGTCCAAGAAAGAGGTCGAAGACTGGGTGCGTGCGGAGCCGACCGGAAAATTCGCTCGTAGGGCATGGTATCTGTACGAGCTCCTGATGGACGCCACACTGGATATTCCAGACGTGCCGCGGACCGGGGCTCTCCCTATCCTAGATCCGAAGCTCCAGATCACGACTCCCGGTTTCCTGGTTTCGCGACAGCGAGTCATGGACAACCTGCTCGGCAACCGCGACTATTGTCCACTCATTCGGCGAACGGACGCGCTGAACGAAACGACTCTTGAGGAACTGAGAAAAGCAGTCGGCGCAGTTGTTGAACAAGTCGATCCGTTGATTCTGGCGCGCGCGGTGCAATATCTCTATACCAAAGAGACCAAGTCATCCTTTGCGATTGAGCGGGAAACACCTTCTCCAGACCGTACGGAACGGTTTGTGGACGCTCTCACCCACGCGTCCGAGTTCGATGCCTCGCGCAAGGAGCAGTTCATCCGGTTACAGAACATGATCGTGGATGCTCGCTACGCGCAGCAGGATTGGCGGACTGTTCAGAATTTCGTTGGGCAAACGGCTTCGGATTGGAGCGAGCGGGTTCATTTTGTCTGTCCCAAGCCCGAAGACGTCGCTTCATTGATGGATGGCTGGATGCGGATGGTCGAGCGTCTGGAAACCAAGGGCGCACATCCCATTGCCGCAGCCGCAGCAGCGGCCTTTGGGTTTGTCTTTATCCATCCTTTTGAAGATGGAAACGGGAGAATTCACCGATTCCTGGTACATCAGACGCTGAGCAAGCTGGGCTTTACGCCGGCTGGAATTCTGTTTCCTGTTTCCGCTGCGATGCTCCGGGATCTGGTGGCATATGATCGCGTGCTGAAGAATTATTCAGCGGCAATCATGCCGTTCATCGAGCACCATTTCAATGAAGAACGGCAGCTTGTGGTGTCCAACGAGACGACCCACTTGTATCGATATTTCGATGCGACGGTGCAGAGCGAATACCTAATCGGTTGCGTCCGCGACACGATCGAGCGCGATCTGAAGGAAGAGATCGGCTTCATCCGGGTCTTCGACGCTGCTTTGAAGGCGGCGATTGAGATCGTGGACATGCCGGACCAGCGGGCATCTTCGCTAGTGCGGTTCATCCTGCAAAATAGTGGAAAACTCTCGAAGGCAAAGCGCCCTCGCTTCCCGGAACTGACGGACGCAGAAATTGAGCAGATCGAGCGAGCCATAGGAGCGGCGACACAACAAGTACGCAACCCGTCCTGAGTTGGCAGGTATGTTTATTGAGAGAGATTGAATCATCGTGAGTAATACGAATAGGCGAAGAGAAGACGTTACCTATATCTATACCAATGCCCATGTTTCTCTGGGAAGATGGCTGGAAACGGTAACGAATGCGAGAATGCGGAATGACTTGTCTTCCTCAATCAGGCGGGTGTGAAAGACCGTTCACCGATGCTTTTGTTGCACACCTGAATTCTCTCGAAGGAACTCGCTATAGCCATCGCTCCTGCCTTGATGTTTTTGACTCCACAAGGGCCCAGCCCGAGGCGCTATATATGGATGATGAACGAGGGCTCTGGCTAGTCATCGAACGCAAATCGATCGCCTGGCCGACCGAATATGCTTACCGGCACAGCAACGATCATGTCGTCATCGAGATAGTGTCACACGAACTTGAAGGGCTTCCGATGGAATGTCTTTATGAGCTGAGACTTCCGATGCTGCTTCAAGGCAGCCGAAAGGAAGTCACAGACTTTGCCAGTGGAGTTGGTAAGGCAATTCGCGCGCGCTGGGACGAGATCACCTCTGGCACTTGCTTCAAAGGGCGGAGCGGCGCCTGTTGGTGGCGATTTGGGAAGGTCCCTGAGTGGGAGCGTGAAGACGAAGAGCCGACGAGCGGCCTCAAGGTAGCGTGGATCGGCCGGGGGCTCGCCGTCACTGATTCCGTTGATCCTGTAAAACCACCTGAGGAGCTGATCAAGGCACGGCATAAGATCTATGGTAGCTGCACGGATAAGTTTACGGCCTACTCCGCCGCGCGTCGCGTGCTTGTGCTTGACCCGTTCGGGGCCCTACGGATGGAGAATCTTGAATTCTGGAGAAATCTGTGGACGCATTTTCCGCCGCTAGCGTGCATCGGAGAAATTTGGTCTGGAATATTCGACTGGGTGACAGACACTGAACAGGACTGGATATTCGAACGCCTCTACATCGGGGCCTGAAGGCGAGATTGCTAAGAGGTTTCCATTTCACAGTTGCATTTGCAGAGGAAAATACAGCATTCATGCCCTTTGATCAGCCCAGTAAAGAGAGTACCTCGACTAAGATTCAGAATCCACATCGACTCGCATCGCTGGTCACCAGCGATGCACTGCCAATGCTTTGGGAGCTTGCATCTCAGGTCCCGGCACTTGCACCATTTTTCAAGGACTACTTCCAGATTCGACTGGTGCTGGACGCCAACTTTGTCCACCGGGAACTTCAATGGAAACTAAAGAGTCGTCGTGATCCGAGTGCACGTTCCGCCATGCATGAGTCTATGGAAGCTGAGGTGGTCGTCTTCTTCGCGCCAGATTGCCTTGAATCCGAGATTGAAGAGCACTTGGAGGAAATCGCAAGGCGGAGTGGAACTACCACAGATGCCGCTCGGGCCGAATGGCAGTCCTTTCGCCGCCTTTTGCATTTTTATACCCCTCGCGCACTAGGTGTGCGTCGGTCATAGATTTGTAACGGATCCTAGAGGGTGGGCAGCGGGTTCTGGTTTAAGTTTGAAGGATGGGCCAGAACTTCATTCCAGACACGGTCAACCAGACGCTTCTGTTTCCTCCATCACTTCACGATTGGCTTCCCGAAGGCCACCCGGCCCGCTTTCTTTTGGATGTGGTTTCGGTGCTGGATCTGAGCGCGATCTACAGGTC
>Ga0224527_1000173_pt1 | contig 49085 bp, 47 predicted proteins | sample CBST0metaG_FD_179882 | JGI IMG/M metagenome (GOLD analysis project Ga0224527, IMG submission 179882) | Peat soil microbial communities from Stordalen Mire, Sweden - C.B.S.T0 | ecosystem: Environmental > Terrestrial > Soil > Wetlands > Peat | place: Sweden: Norrbotten County, Stordalen Mire...
GGCGGCGGTGGAGTCGGCGGCGGTGAAGCCGCTGGCGTAGGAGCCGTCAGTGGCAGCGGTGGCCGCGTCGGTGAAGGCGGTGGCTTCAGTGGTGGCCGTGGCGGCGTTGGCGCTGGCAGTGGCATTGGCGCTGCCGACTTGAGAGACGGCAGCCACATCGCCAACCGCACCGGCCTGTACCGTACTGGTCTGGCCGACGGTGCCGTTAACGTTAAAACTACCCAGGCCCAACGTTGACGAGTTGACCTGCTGCAAACCGATGCTGATGGTCTGGCCGTCATCGGCGCCGACCTGGATATTCATATTGCGGGTGTCGCTCAGCACGTCCACGCCGTTGAATTGGGTTTGCGCGGAGATACGGTTGATTTCCGACAGGTTCTGCGAAATTTCGTCCTGGATGGACTGCAGGTCACTGGCGGAGTTGGTGCCGGTTTGCGCCTGCACGGTCAAGGTACGGATCGACTGTAAGTTATCGTTTATTTCGTCCAGCGCGCCTTCAGTGGTTTGCGCCAGGGAGATACCATCGTTGGCGTTACTGGAGGCCTGGTTCAAGCCGTTGATATTGGACTCCATACGGTTGGCGATAGCTTCGCCGGCGGCGTCGTCCTTGGCGCTGTTGATACGCAAGCCAGAGGACAAATCCGTAATCGCGGTGCCCAGCGAAGCTTGAGATTTGGCCAGATTGTTTTGCGCAATCAGCGATATGGTATTGGTGTTAATGAATTCTGCCATGGCTTTGTTCCTTTTATTCGAGCGTCAGAACTGAGTTAATCAATTCAGGCATTTAGCGGCTAGGCCTTCATGCCCGTCCTACCATGTATCGGCGCGGGTAGAACAACCTTTAGCTAAAAAAAGCAAATTTTGATTTGGGCCCGTTAAATGCCAATAGTGAGAATTGCCCCGGCAACACCCGCTATTTCTACGCCATAGACGTCAAAAAAAAACGATAAACTTCCTCTCGTCCGTGCCGATAACCGCTGTGTTTACCATGTATGTCTAAATAAAGGAAACGCTATGACAGCAGCCATTAGTTCATTGGGTGTCGGGTCAGGTTTGGATCTAAGCAGTTTGTTGGCGTCATTGCAAACTGAGGAAAATGGCGAATTAACGCCGATAACCAATAAACAAACCACCGAAAATACCATTTTGACCGCCTACGGCACGTTGAGCGCCGCGCTGTCATCGTTCGGCACCGCGTCTCAGGCGCTGGCCAGTGCGTCGCTGTACAACACGCCAACCGCCAGCACCAACACCGCTTTCTCCGCCACAGTGGGCACCGGCGCCTCCAACGGCAGTTACAGTATCGATATTTCGCAATTGGCGCAGGCACAGTCGCTGGTCAGCACTCAGACTGTTTCCAGCACCACGACCCAATTGGGCACCACCGGCGCCAGCGATCGTTCGTTGAGTATCCAGGTGGGCAGCGGCAAAGCGGTCAATATTAGCCTAAGCGACAGCCAAACTACCCTGTCCGGCCTTATCGGCGCCATTAATAGCGCCAATGCCGGCGTCACCGCCAGTTATGTGCAAACGGGCGATAGCGGTTATCAATTGGTGGTCACGTCCAACACGTCCGGCGCCAGTTCCAATATCAACATGAGCGTCACCGGCGACTCGGCGCTGGATTTTCTTGATTACAATTCCAATGCCGGCACCAGCGCCACCTCCAGCACCGTCGCCGGCACCGGCACCAGCACCAGCTCGAGTTCCAGCACTACCGGCATGACGCAAACCGTAGCGGGCCAGGATGCCACGCTGACGGTGAACGGCGTGTTCGTCGATCAAAGCAGCAACACCATCAGCAATGTGCCGCAAGGCGTCACCCTGACGCTGAACGCCACCACGCCAACGGCGCAAAACCTGGTGCTCAGCCAAAACGAAAGCAATGCTGAAACCGCGATAAACACCTGGGTTAACGCTTATAACAGCCTGCAAAGCACCTTTACGAGCTTAGGTCAATATACGGCGGTGGGTGTCGGGCAAGCGCAATCCTCCAGCAATGGTCCGTTATTGGGCGACAGCGTGCTGGATACCGCTGAATCGCAAATCGGCAGCGCATTGAGCGCCGCCCAGTCCAGTTCCACCTTTCAGGTACTGTCTCAACTGGGCATCACGCAAAACACCACTACCGGGATGCTAACCGTTAATTCGACTACACTCGAGCAAAGCCTGAACAATAACCCTGCGCAGGTACAGGCATTTTTCGTCGGTAATGGCACCACCACCGGTCTGGCTACCCAGATGAACAACATAGCCAATAACTTGACCAGCAGCAACGGGGTTATCAGCGGCGCTGAAGCCGGCGTCAACTCGGTGCTGAGCGACCTGACGACTCAATATAATCAAGTGCAAAGCAGCATCACATCTACTATGAACAACTACCAGACGGAATTTGAACAGCTGGACGTGCTGATGTCTCAATTGAGTTCCACCAGTAGTTTTCTGTCGCAACAATTCGGCACCTCCACCAGCAGTGTAGGCAGCACTAGCAGTAGTAGTAGTAGCAGCAGTAGCAGCAGCTAACAACGGTTGAGTAATAAGCAGCGGATTAAGAGAAGGATTCAAATATGTATGGTACACAAGCGTATGCCAATGTGGGTATGGAAAGCAGCGTGATGAGCGCCGGCTCGCATAAATTGATAACGCTGTTATTTGACGGGGCGCTTAGCGCCCTGGCAAAAGCGGATATTTATATCCAGCAGGGCAATATTGCCGCGAAAGGCAAGAATTTGACCCACGCGATCAATATCATCAATAACGGATTAAGAGTCGGCCTGGATATGGAGCATGGCGGAGAATTGAGTCAAAACCTAGCCAATCTCTATGATTATTTTTGCCGGGAATTGGTTCATGTTAACCGGGAGAATAACCTTGCGCTCCTCAGGCAAATCCGTCAATTGTTGGGTGAAATTGCTGATGCATGGAAAGCAATCGGCCCTGAAAACGCCAAGCCATAACCACTAGGTGACTTAAAAATTTATTCATGTTTTATTTTAAATAATGGTTATCCCAACACGTTGAGGCGTGTGATAAAAAAGTCGCTAGAAAATGAGCAGGATTAACCCACTATTTATGTCAAATACCTTTTAGGATAGCCATGATGGATGCTTGCCCTTCCCTTTTAGCCCATTATCAGCAAATTCTTGTTTTAAGTGAAAATATGCTGGTAATGGCTCGTCAATCAGAATGGGATAACTTGGTTTTTATTGAAGAAAAATACGTACATGCCGTGGCTGAAATTTCCGAGCTGAATGCCAAGCAAGATGATAAGCCGCTGTCCGGCGTCACTCAGGATGAAATTGCGGTGGTATTACGTCAATTATTAAGTAATGAAAAAGAAATCAATCAGTTGCTGCAGGTCCGTTTGAATCAATTGCGCGATCTCATCAGTCAATCGAGCCGTCAACAGCGACTTAATTCGACCTACCACAAATTTTCCGATCGAACCTCAATGCTGCCGGGCGAAGTCAAAAAATGAGCTGATAGCCGCTTGCGTGAAAAAAACTTATCTTCGCCTATAGTTAATTAAGTTTCATTCATAAAGGAAGATAACCATGTTAGAGCAAGCCAAAGACAAAGCGGAAGAAATAATCGGTAAAAGTCAGGAAGCGTTCGGCAAAGCTGCTGGCGATAGCGCATTGAATCTTGAAGGCAAAATTCGCAAACATGCGGCGCAGGCCTGTTATGGCATTAATGACTATCTTGATAGCGTGAAAGATAAAACCGCTAAAGACCCATTACCGGCATTAATAATTGCCGCAGGGGCCGGTTTTCTGCTAGCCAAAATTCTGGGGCCGCGCCGTCGGTAACGCTGGCACAACCAGCAAACCATGCGGCTGCCCGGATCATTCTCACCGGGCTTGCCCCCTCCCTGCGTCAAGCCAACCACGGCCTCGTTTTCGCGATTTACCTGCCGACGCAATTCTTAGCCATGGTTGGTTTATCTCCTGTTAGACACCAACTTAGGTAACCTCGATATTCTATTTCATAAACAAATAATTAATAAATTTTGCAGCAAACAAAGCCACAGTTAATTATCTATTTTCAACTAATCTAGCGTGTCGTTGCGTTTATTTATCAAACACTTTTTTAAGCAAAAAATTAATTATAATTCAAAAACTAATACCAAGTTTATACCAACATGTTCATGGCCAGAATTTATATTCATAAGATTAATCCTAAAGCTAATATTTATTTTGCGCCATCATTTAATGTCTTCTAATATTTAAAACGTGTAAGCATAAGAAACATTTATGCTTATGCCGCAGATAGAAATCTCATCAAGGCATTGTTGGTAATGCCAATTTATAATTATCAATAGTTATACAAACCTACTCAGGAGTTAATTATGGCAGAACATCGCGGTGGTCCTGGTAATTTCGCTGAAGATAAAGAAAAAGCCTCGAGTGCGGGCCATAAAGGCGGTCAACACAGTGGCGGAAACTTCAAAAATGATCCCGAAAGAGCTTCTGAAGCTGGGAAGAAAGGGGGGCAGCACAGCGGGGGAAATTTCAAAAATGACCCGGAAAAGGCCTCCGCAGCCGGTAAAAAAGGGGGTGAGCGCAGCCATGGCGGCGGCAGATCATCCTAATCATCGCACCGGACCATAGCTCTCTTGGAAAGCTACCAAGCTGATGCCAGCTTGGTAGCTTTTATATGATAGTTGGCTAATCATATTTACATGATATCAAATAATATTTATTCGGAAATAAATAATATTTAAATGACTGTCCGTTAATACCACTGTACGTTAATGCCATTGTCCGTTAATAACATTGATTGATATTCCAATGGCTCGTCTACATAACATTTATGAGCGCGATAAATTTTAACTATCCTGATCAATTAACATGCAGATATTTATGAAAATAATAGTTTGAAGATATCTCCGCAATAGGTGAATATTGATTATATCATTAGTGATGATGCGGATATTGATAATAATATGGGCTTGCGGGTCTATCCTGCAATAATTGGATATGGGTTATGTGAGTGATGGCACCGCGCTTTATGACGTTATATACAGCCGACTCAAGGGCCTTGCACAGCCCATTCTCCATTATGTGTGCAACACGAGGCAACAACCGGCCATCAACAACATGACCGGATAAACGGGCGCCTCATCAATGAAAACACAAAAGCCCTCAGTGCTATGAGCAATTTGACCGAGGGCTGTCTGTATCAGCCGACTACAGCCGCCATTCAGGCGTGATATAGCCATGCATGGGCCGAATTTTATTTCAATCGTTCAAAGCGCCGTTGAAAACTTGGCTACACAGCCATATTCATGATGTCATTATACGCAGTGACAACCTTGTTGCGTACCTGTACTCCGGTTTGCAGCGCGATAGAAGACTTTTGCAAATCCACCATGACGTCGTTGAGTCCCACCGTCGAGGCGCCAGTAGAGTAAGCCTGTGACTCAGTGGTGGCATTGTTCTGTATATCGCTGATTTTATCCAACGCCCCTTTAAGCTGATCGGCGAAACTAACGCCGCCCGCTGGCGAAGCATCGGAAGCGCCCTTCTCTGGCAAGGCAACGGATGCGCCCTTGGCTGCTTGCGCAGCATGCTGCAATTGTTGTACCGCCGATTCAATGCCTGAAACAGCCATGTGATCCCCCTATTTTTTTATCAGATCGTTACCTTACCAGAAGCCTAAGTGAGCTAACGGGTTAAATAACGCTAAAAGACCCGGTTATTTCGGCCATCGAATCCCTCACTAAAAGCAAATAATGGCATCCATATAGAGATACCCAAGAGTTGTCGAGTTGCAGGAAGGCGGCAAGCGAGAGAATCCGATGAACTTACGTGGGTAAGTGATTCGGGTGAACCAGCGCGGCCAACATGCCGGCAACTTGAAAGATGAAGGGTATAGCGATGACCGCCGGCAACGCCAGTTAAGCACAGCAGGGAGAGTGTTTTGTTATTACCCATTAAGCAACACCGTTCAACTCTTAGCGGAACCAGGCTATGAGCACGGTTAAAAACGGTTCTACCGGCCAGGGCAAGAATCCGTTCATGCCGATATTGGAGCATCTGCGCAGCCATCCGAAAATTTCCGCTGCCATCGCCGCCGCCGCCGCGATTGCCATCGTAGTGGTATTGGCGCTTTGGGCTAAAAGTCCTGATTACCGTATTTTGTACAGTAATATCAATGATCGCGATGGCGGCGATATTGTCGCGCAATTGACCCAAATGAATATCCCCTACCATTTCAGCGAGGACGGAACGGCATTAATGGTGCCGGCCGAGTCGGTTTATGAAACCCGGCTGAAACTGGCTGGTATGGGGTTGCCGAAAGGCGGTTCGGTCGGTTTCGAATTAATGGACCAGGAAAAATTCGGCATCAGCCAGTTTAGCGAACAGCTCAACTATCAGCGCGGCCTAGAGGGCGAACTGGAAAGGACTATTGAAACGCTGGGACCTGTCCGGTCGGCTCGGGTCCATCTGGCTATACCTAAACCCTCTCTGTTTGTCCGGGAGCAAAAAAATCCCACGGCCTCGGTCACCCTGGCGTTACAACCTGGCCGTGTGCTGGATGACGGGCAAGTCAATGCCATCGTTTACATGGTGTCCAGCAGCGTGACGGGGTTGCCTCCCGCCAATGTGACAGTGGTGGATCAACAGGGACATCTGCTCACCCAGGCCGATGCCAACGGGCGGATGCTTAACGCCACTCAGTTGAAGTTCAGCACCGAACTGGAAAACCGTTATCAGCAAGACATTGAAAATATTTTGTCGCCAATGGTGGGCGGCGCCAATGTGCATGCGCAGGTTACCGCGCAGATCGATTTTGATGCCCAGGAGCAAACCGACGAACACTACCAGCCCAACGGCGGTAACGATAATTCCGCCATTCGCTCCAAGCAAGAGACGCAGAGCGAACAAGTGGGGGGCAACCAGCCGGGCGGCATACCAGGCGCATTATCTAACCAGCCGTCGGTAGCCCCTACCGCGCCAATCAATACGACCGTCGCCACGCAAAACGCCGCCGGCATGCGTCCGGGAGCCAACGGCGCACAAACTCGACCGACTCCCGCAACGCCTTCCAATACGCATCATGATGAGACTATCAATTATGAACTGGACCATAAGGTGGTCCATGTCGAACGCAGCGTAGGCAATTTGCAGCGATTGTCGGTGGCGGTGGTGGTGAATTATCTGCCGGGCGCGGACGGCAAGCCGGCAGTGCCCTTGACGCCGCAGCAATTGTCGCAGGTGCAAGATCTCGCCCGTGAGGCCATGGGATTTTCCGCGGATCGCGGCGACACGCTGAATGTGGTCAATACGCCGTTCGTCAATAGTGAACTGACGGCTGGCGCGTTGCCATTTTGGCAACAAGCCGGTTTTTTTGCTGAGTTGATGACCGCCGGACGCTGGTTGCTGGTGTTGCTGGTTGCCCTGATTCTTTGGTTCAAAGTCGTCAAGCCGCTGGTACGGTCCAAATCCATAGCGCCAGCGTCGAGGGCGGAAGCGGTGGAAACACCTGTGGCTCGCCAGCAGTCTCAGGATGCGGTAGTTAAGCTCAATCGCGATCAACAAGACGAACAGAAACGGATACAGCAACGGGAAAATACCGAAGCCCGCAGTCAGCGGATCCGCGATATGGCGGATCAAGATCCGCGCATTGTGGCGTTGGTAATTCGCCAATGGATGAATAGCGAGCAATAACTATGACCCCAACAGAGAAAAGCGCCGTACTGCTGATGACCCTGGGCGAAGACCGGGCTGCGGAGGTCTTTAAACATCTTTCGGCGCGGGAAGTCCAGCAGCTCAGCAACGCCATGGCGAATATGCAGCAGACCTCGCATCAACAATTGCTCGAAGTCTTGAAAGAATTCGAAGGGGATTCCGAGCAATATGCCGCGCTGAGCATCAATGCCGGCGACTTCCTGCGCTCGGTCTTGATCAAGGCGCTGGGAGAAGAACGCGCATCCAGTTTGCTGGAGGATATCCTTGAAACCAAGGAAACCACCACCGGGATGGAAACGCTGAATTTCATGGAGCCGCAAAGCGCGGCGGATTTGATTCGCGAGGAACATCCGCAAATTATCGCCACCATTCTCGTTCATCTGCGGCGTGCGCAGGCAGCCGATATTCTGGTGCTGTTGGATGAGAAGTTACGCAACGACGTTATGCTGCGTATCGCCACTTTCGGCGGGGTACAACCCGCAGCCCTGGCGGAACTGACCGAAGTGCTTAATGGGCTGCTTGACGGACAAAATCTTAAACGCAGTAAAATGGGCGGGATACGCACCGCCGCTGAAATCATCAATCTGATGAAAACGCATCAGGAAGAGTCGGTCATCAATGCCGTACGTGAATTCGACCACGAACTGGCGCAAAAAATCATTGATGAAATGTTCCTGTTCGAAAATCTGGTGGATGTGGACGATCGCAGCATCCAGCGGCTGTTGCAGGAAGTGGAGTCGGAATCCTTGCTGATTTCCCTGAAAAACGCCGCGCCGCCTTTACGCGAAAAATTCCTGCGCAATATGCCGCAGCGCGCCGCGGAAATTCTGCGCGACGACCTGGCATCCCGCGGACCGGTTCGTATGTCGCAAGTGGAAAACGAACAGAAGGCTATCTTGCTGATTGTACGGCGCCTGGCGGAAAGCGGCGAAATGGCGATTGGCGGCGGGGAAGATACGTATGTCTGATGCGTTCAATCACCTGCCTTGGCGCCCCTGGGCGTTGACCGATCTATCGACGCCGACTTTACCGCCGGAGCCGTCGGAGCCGTCCGAGCCGATGGATGCGGCGGCAAAAGAAGAATACGAGCAAATGGCGGCGCTCACCGCCGCGCGCAAAAAATTACAGGCGGAAGCACAACGCAGCGGCTTCGAAGAAGGTTACAAGCAAGGCGTGCAAGAAGGCTATCAGGCCGGGTTGCGTACCGGGCAGGAAGCGGGACTGCAGCAGGTACTGGATCAACAACTGCCAGCGGTGGCGCAGCTTCAGATGTTGGTGAATGAATTCCAGCATACGTTGGATTCAATGGATAGCGTCATAGTGGAACGTTTAGCGCAATTAGCGCTCGCCGCCGCTCGCAAAGTGCTGGGCCAGGCGTCCATTGGCGAAGGAACCGCCTTAATTCAACAGATTCAGCAATTTCTGCTACAGGAACCCGCGTTCAGCGGCAAACCCCAATTACGCGTGCACCCTTCATTAATACCCCTGGTGGAAAAGCATCTGGGCTCAACGTTGAATATGCATGGCTGGCGGTTAATTCCAGACCCTGATGTGCATCCCGGCGGCTGCAAGATCACGGCCATGGAAGGCGATCTTGACGCCAGCCTTGCCACACGCTGGCATGAACTATGCCGACTGGCCGCGCCAGGGGAATTATAATGACCGATCGCTTGGACCATTGGCTGAAGTCGCTGGACGTGCTGGAACAACGTTTTGCCGGTACGCCAATGGTGCGTCATTATGGCCGCCTGACCCGCGCCACCGGATTGATCATGGAGGCGACGGGTTTGCAATTGCCCTTGGGCGCGCCCTGTTTGATTGAACGGCAGCATCTGGAGGGGATCGATGAAATCGATTGTGAAGTGGTGGGTTTCAACGGCGATAGATTGTTTTTGATGCCACTGGAAGAGGTGGAAGGCATCGTTCCCGGCGCCCGGGTTTATGCCCGTTTACGCACCGATGGTCAAACCGGTAAACAATTGCCGCTCGGTAATGCGTTATTGGGGCGGGTGCTGGATGGAGCCGGCCGGCCCTTGGACGGTTTGCCGGCGCCGGATACCGGTTATAGCGCTTCGCTTAACACCGCGCCGGTTAACCCATTGCAGCGCACAGCGATAACCGACGTGCTCGACGTCGGGGTACGTACCATTAATGCATTGCTGACCGTTGGACGCGGGCAGCGGATGGGACTGTTCGCCGGTTCCGGCGTAGGTAAAAGCGTGTTGCTGGGGATGATGGCGCGCTATACCCAGGCCGATATTATCGTGGTCGGTCTGATTGGCGAACGCGGACGCGAAGTGAAGGATTTTATCGATAATATTCTCGGCGCCGCCGGTTTGGCGCGGTCAGTAGTGATCGCCGCCCCGGCCGATGTTTCGCCGTTATTACGAATGCAAGGCGCCGCCTATGCGACGCGCATCGCCGAGGATTTTCGCGATCGCGGGCGGCATGTATTGCTGATTATGGATTCCCTGACCCGCTACGCCATGGCGCAACGGGAAATCGCCTTGGCGGTCGGCGAACCGCCTGCCACCAAAGGCTATCCGCCTTCGGTATTCGCCCGTCTGCCGGCACTGGTGGAACGCGCCGGTAATGGCGTGAGCGGCGGCGGTTCCATTACCGCGTTTTATACCGTACTGACCGAAGGCGACGACCAGCAAGATCCTATCGCCGACGCAGCGCGCGCTATTCTGGACGGCCATATTGTGTTGTCGCGCCAGTTGGCTGAAGCGGGGCACTATCCGGCCATCGACATTGAAGCGTCCATCAGTCGCGCCATGACCGCCATTGTCTCGCCGGAGCATGAGCAACAGGTCAGACAGTTCAAGCAACTTTTGTCGCGTTATCAACGCAACCGGGATCTGATCAGCGTCGGCGCCTATGCCGCCGGCACCGACCCGCTGCTGGACCGCGCCATCGCCCTGTATCCGGCGATAGAAACTTTTTTACAACAAAACATGCATCAACGCAGTGATTATCAGCAAGCCTGTGAACAATTACAGGCACTATTTGTTAAAGCTGGTTAACGAGGTTCGATGAACAATCATAAATCGCTGGAGATATTACGCGACAAGGCGCAGGAAGAACTGGACCAGGCCGCGATCCGATTGGGTCAAGTACGCCAGTCCCAGCAATCGGCCAAGACGCAGCTGGAGCAATTGCAACAGTATGAAAGGGAATACCGGCAAAAATTGCAAAATGGCATGACACAAGGAATGGCCGCCGCCAGTTGGTATAATTACCAGCAATTTATCATTACGCTGGAAGCCGCCATCGATCAGCATCGTAAGTTACTGATGCAATGGGGTCAGCGTGTGCAGCAGGCGATTCAATTTTGGCAAACCAAACAGCAGCGTCTCAATGCCTTGTCGACGTTGCATACCCGTTACATGCGAATTCAACAAACAAACGAAAACCGGCAAGATCAGAAACGAATGGATGAGTTCGCGCAGCAAGCAACGTTGAGGAAAACATCATGATAACATTGCCTAATCAGGTCACCTCGACGTCCGGCACCGCCGGCGCAACGTCCGGCGGCATGACGGCGGCGGCCAATGCCGGCGATCAGGGTTTCAGCGCGATGTTGAACAGCAAGGTGAATGACCGGCAACAGCAGCAACCGGCCACGGTTGCCGCTAACCAAACTGTAACCACCAATAGTGGCTCCGCCGCCAACGCGGCAGGCGCTCAGACGGCGGCGACCAACCAGTCGACGCAGGCTGATTGGTCGCAGCGTCGACGTGAAACCAACGCTAACGACGCCAATGACAGCAATGATTCGACGACAACCACGCTGCCGCCCGCCGTCGTCGATACTGATCCGGATTCAGCAACACAAACGGCGACCACCGGCGCCGCTACGCAAAAAGATAGCGATCCGGCGTTGGATAGCGATGCCGCCCAAAATTTGATGGCATTATTGGCTCAGACCAATCCCGCCGCGTTACCGCTCACTACCGCGGTTTCAACCGGTCAATCCCTGGCATCCGACGCTGGCGATATTCCTTTGCTTGGCGACGCGACGGCAAGCGCTGTCGCGATGGCGACAAGCGCTGCCTCGATGGCGGCTGGCGCTACCTCGATGGCGGCTGGCGCTGCCTCGATGGCGGCTGGCGCTACCCCGATGGCGGCAAGCCTTGTTGGTGGGACCGTTCTCACGGCGGATAAAAACGCGACCACTGATGCTGGCGCGAATAACAGCGCGGCGGCTAATCCTGCGGCGAATAAAAACACGGTAGCCGATAGCTCAGCCAATAAAAATGCCGCGGCCGATGCAGCGGCGTCGCAAAATCAAACCGCAACGACAGCCGGTAACAACGCCACGACGATCCAAACCGCCGCCCTCTATAGTCAAGCCGGTAACCTGAGTGGCAGCGCGACAACGACCACTGCCGCGGTAGATTTGACGAAGGGCGTGACAAAATCCACCACCGCACTGGATCTCGACCAGCAGGGCAGCAATGTCTCATCCGCGACCGCCGACGCTAAAGATCAATCGGCGCAAACCGCTATCGATGCATCAACGGTAGTGGTCACGCCCACGGCCCAGGGAGCCATTGATACTTCGCAGAGTTTTGCCGGACAAAACGACACTCTGATTACCTTGAAGAAAACCGGCGACATGGTGATCAACAGCGATGCATCCCAGACTAGCGCCATTCCAGTAGCCATCCCGACATTGAGCGCCGCCGGCAGCAGCGCCAGCGCTACGCCGACACCCGTTGCGTCTTTGATCAGTGCGCAACTGGGCAGCGATGAATGGCAACAAGCCATCGGCCAGCAGGTTGTTATGTACAGCCGCGATGGACAACAAAGCGCGGAACTGCGTCTGCATCCGGATAACCTCGGTACGGTGCAAATCAGTATGCAGGTCGATACCAACAATGTTATGCAGATTCATCTTGCTTCGGGACACAGCCAGGTGCGGTCCGCGCTGGAAGATGCCCTGCCGCAATTGCGCGATTCTCTGGCGCAAAGCGGCATTAATCTTGGACAAAGCAGTGTCGGCAGCGAATCCACACCCAATTGGGGGGGGAATAACCAGAATTCATCAGGTGGCAGCCAGTCGTCAGGCACAGCATTTTCCCTTAACACTGTCGCCAGTCAGGCCGATAATGTGCAGGTACAAGCGCCGCCGACCAACACTGGCCGAAACACGGGTGTAGATACCTTTGTTTGATGCGGCAAACGTACAAGTTAACGCAAATTATCCCGTCTATTCGTCCTATTGAAATCAAACGAAGACGGGATAATGCCACCAATAATCGGCATTTTGCGGCTTCTGCAAAGGATAAATGTCGTCATGCTTACAGGAATATTTTAACGTTATGTCACAGAATGTGCTTCCTTCGGCTCGAAAAAAATCAAAATGGAAAATGAAAGTGGCAATGGCGGTCATTATTTTGGTGCTAGCCGCCGCTGGTGTGGGCGGATATTTATGGTGGCAACATAAACTGCCCGACTTCCTGACGAAAAATACGGAAAGCGCTCCGCCGGTGCCCCCGGCGCCTATCTTCATGCCGCTGGACACTTTTACCGTCAATCTGGTTAATCCGGCCAATGATCCCGACCGCGTGCTGTATATCGGTCTGACCTTACGTTTGCCCGACGAAACCACCCGTAAAGAATTGATGGATTTTCTGCCAGCGGTGCGCAGCCGGTTGCTATTACTGCTTTCCCGCCAAAACGCGGACGCGCTGGCCAACGACCAGGGCAAGCAGCAATTGGCGGATCAAATTAAACAGGTGCTGAGCGAACCTTTGGTGAGCGGTCAACCAAGACCGGTTATCAACGATGTTTTGTTCACCGCCTTTATTTTGCGATGAACAGGGCATTATGGGCGATAGCATTTTATCTCAGGCAGAAATCGACGCACTGCTTAATGGCGACGACAATGAGCAATTGCCGGTAAGCAGCGGTACAGAAAATGATGTTAAACCTTATGATCCCAATACTCAGCGCCGAGTTGTGCGCGAGAGACTGCAAGCGCTGGAAATTATCAATGAACGTTTCGCACGCTCTTTCCGCATGGGATTGTTTAATCTATTGCGTCGCAGCCCGGATATTACGGTGGGCGCCATCAAAATTCAGCCTTATCACGATTTCGCCCGTAATCTGCCGGTGCCGACCAACCTGAATTTAATCCATCTCAAACCGCTGCGCGGCACCGCGTTATTTGTGTTTTCACCGAGTCTGGTCTTTATCGCTGTGGATAACCTGTTCGGCGGCGACGGCAGGTTTCCGATAAAAGTGGAAGGCCGGGAATTCACCCATACCGAGCAGCGGGTGATCCGCCGCATGCTGAAACTGGCGCTGGATGGCTACGAAGATGCCTGGAATGCCATCTACAAGCTCAACGTGGAATACGTGCGCGCCGAGATGCAGGTCAAGTTCACCAACATCACGACCTCGCCCAACGATATTGTGGTCACCACGCCTTTCCATGTGGAAATCGGTTCGATGGTCGGTGATTTTTATATTTGTATTCCATTTTCCATGATCGAGCCATTACGCGAATTACTGACCAACCCGCCCCTGGAAAATTCCCGGACGGAGGATTTGGGATGGCGTGAAAATCTCGTCAAGCAGGTGCAACATTCCGAACTGGAATTGGTGGCTAATTTCGCCGAAATTTCCTCTCGCCTGTCTGAAATTCTGAAACTCAAGCCAGGCGATGTATTGCCCATTGATAAACCTGATTATTTGATAGCCCATGTGGATGGCGTACCGGTGCTGACTTGCAACTACGGCACCCTGAACGGTCAGTACGCGCTCAGTGTAAAACAACTAATCAATCCCGTATTGAACTCTCTTGATGAGGAACAGCCCGATGAGTGACCCAAAGAAACCGTCCGGTGAAGAACAGCCATCCGCCGACGATCTGTGGGCAGAGGCTTTTGACGAGCAGCAAACCGCCACTAAAGAACAGCCGGCCGCCACCGACGGTATTTTTCATCAGCTGACCGCGGATGACAATACGGGTACGTTGCAAGATATCGATATGATCATGGATATCCCGGTCAAGCTGACTGTCGAACTGGGGCGTACCAAGATGACCATCAAAGAACTGCTGCGATTATCGCAAGGGTCGGTGGTGGCATTGGATGGATTAGCGGGCGAGCCTCTGGATATCCTGATCAATGGTTACTTAATAGCACAGGGGGAAGTGGTCGTGGTGGCGGATAAATATGGCGTGCGCATAACCGATATTATCACCCCGACCGAACGTATGCGCCGGTTGAGCCGTTAAATGAGCGACACACAGCTGCCTGCCCTCCAGCATAGCGCGCAATCCGCCGCGCCGACGTTTAATGCCGTCGGCGCGCTAACCCAGGTGGGCGGTACCCTGGGAGTGGTATTGGTGGTGATACTGCTCGCCGCCTGGCTGGTGCGTAAACTCGGCCTGGCACCATTGGCCAAGCAGTCACAGCGATTAAAAGTCTGCGCCAGCTGTTCGGTGGGGCAGCGCGAACGAGTGGTGGTGGTGGAAGTGGCGGGCACCTGGCTGGTGCTGGGCGTTACCGCGCAACAAATTACGCCGTTGCATACCCTGCCCGCGCCGGCGGAGCAAGAATCCATGCCTGCCGCCGCCTTGGCCGGCGATTTTCGCCAGCGGCTACGGCAAGCTTTAAGTCGGGCAGGGAAAGCGCAATGACCACCGGGTTAGGTAGATTTTTCCGGCCAGGCAAAGGTTGGCTCGCTGTATTGGCGGTGACGTTATTGACCCTATGCCCGGCCAGTTGGGCGCAATTGCCGGGCATTATCAGCCAGCCCATGGCCGGCGGCGGCCAGAATTGGTCGTTACCGGTGCAAACACTGGTATTTCTCACTGCCCTGACTTTTATCCCCGCCGCGCTGATGCTGATGACCAGTTTTACCCGCATCATCATTGTATTGAGTTTATTACGCAGCGCCCTGGGCACGGCCTCTTCACCCCCTAACCAGGTATTATTGGGATTGGCGTTATTCCTGACTTTTTTTGTTATGGCCCCGGTATTCGATACTATTTATACCGATGCCTATTTGCCGCTGTCCGAAAACAAGATCACTATGCAAGACGCCATAGACAAAGGCGCGCAACCTTTGAAAACGTTTATGTTGCGTCAAACACGGCAAGCGGATTTGGCGTTATTTGCCCGATTGGCTAACCAGGGCCCATTGTCGGGACCGGAAGCGGTACCGATGCGGATTCTGGTGCCAGCTTATGCCACCAGTGAATTAAAAACCGCTTTTCAAATCGGTTTTACTATTTTTATTCCATTTATGATCATCGATTTGGTGGTCGCGAGTGTCTTGATGGCATTGGGGATGATGATGGTGCCGCCGGCCACCATTTCGCTGCCGTTCAAATTAATGCTGTTTGTGCTGGTGGATGGTTGGCAGTTATTACTCAGTTCGCTGGCGCAAAGTTTTTACACTTAATGATTAACTTGTACCCATAGCTTTTACCTATGACTTTTACCCATAACCCAGGCAAAAAAATGACACCGGAATCAGTGATGACCATGGGCCACCAGGCTATTTTGGTGGCATTGGCGTTAGCGGCGCCGCCATTGATCGCCGCGCTTCTTAGCGGGTTGATAGTCAGTTTGCTGCAAGCCGCCACCCAAATCAATGAAATGACGTTATCGTTCATCCCTAAAATTTTGGCGGTGTTAGCCACCGTCATGATAGCCGGTCCCTGGATGCTGAATTTACTGCTCGATTATATGCGCGCCTTGATGGCCAGCATACCCTCGCTTGCCAGTTAAGCATGCTGCAACTTAATATCGCCCAGTTGTCGCATTGGATCAGTCAAGGCTTTTGGCCGCTGATACGAATCATGGCGCTGATCGGTACCGCACCGATCTTCAGCGAGACCAGCATACCGACCTGGGTCAAAGTGGGCTTGGGGATCATGATAACCTCGCTACTGGCGCCCATCCTGCCGCCGATTGCCACGCCGATCTATTCGGTAGCCGGCATCTGGCTGGGGTTTCAACAATTTCTGATCGGCGCCGCGCTGGGGCTTACCATGCAGTTCGCTTTCGCCGCCATCGAAATGGCGGGCGAAGTGATTGGTTTACAAATGGGACTGTCTTTCGCCACCTTTTTGGATCCGGCCAGCGGCCTGAATATGCCCATCATTGCCCAGATGATGAATATGCTCACCCTGCTCATGTTTATCGCCATGAATGGCCATCTCTGGCTAATCTCGTTATTGGCCGACAGCTTTCATATGCTGCCCATCACCGATTTGCCGCTGAATGCCGGGGGATTTATGGCGCTGTGCCGCGCCAGTGGGATGATTTTCAGTAATGGTCTGATGTTGGCTTTACCGATGATCACGCTATTATTGACCATGAATATCTCAATGGGCCTGTTGAACCGCGTCTCGCCGCAACTGACCGTATTTGTCATCGGCTTTCCAATGGCTCTGACTATCGGCATCTTGGCCTTTGGGCTGCTATTACCCCTGCTGGTGCCATTTTGGGAAAAATTGTTGGCGGAAACCTTCGATATTTTGGCCGGCATTTTGCGGGAATTGTCGCCGGGATAAAAAAAAGGTATGCCGCGCGTCGCTAGACGCATGGCATACCGCAGCAGACATATTACACCCTTATTCTTTCGGGCCGCCGTTCTGGTGGTCAAGCTCTGTCACCCCAATCACCTCGGTAAGATCATCGGAGTGCTGGTTGACCGCCTGCCGGTAGTGCGAAATCCAGTGGGTATAGCATCCGCCCAAAGCCCCCGTCAGAGCCACCAGACGGGTGAGGTGCGCAATCACTAGCTATTCATCGCGAATAACGACAATTTGCTCATCGAACTGAAGGTACTGTAAGAAGCTTGCAGAGCGGCTTGTTCCATGCTGTAGGAAGAAATCGCCGAATCCCAGTCGGTGCCGGTTAAATCAGTAACCTGAGTTTGATACATGATCGAACGGTCGCTGCTGATGCTGGCATCCGACTGTAGTTGATCCAATTTGGTGCCGGCTTGTGACTGGACCGCCAACACAGTATTCAATGAGTTACTCAACCCGCGACTCGCGGTGGCCAACGCGGCGGTATACGCAGTGGTGGTGGTGGAATCCGCATCATCCTGGGGCGTATTCAATGCGGCCAACGCATCGGCAATAGTGGAAAATACATTGGCTTGACTGGCGGGAACCGTGCCATCCGTACCAGCGGGTTCGGGAGTATATCCAGCCTGTAAAGTATCAAAGACATCCGAGCCGATATTACCGATGGTCATGCTGGTATTGGAATTCACCTGCTGGGAAATCGCCTGGGTTCCGCCGGTATAATTATAAGTCGCATTGCTATTTTCATCCGTAGCCGCCGTAAAAGGCGCGGTACTGGTGTTGTATCCCCCAAAGATATAGTTTCCGTTACTATCCTGGGTATTAGCCAACGACAACAATTGCGATTGGTCGGATTGTAGCGAGGTTGCCAACGACTGGCGATCCGAGTCACTCAAGGTGCCGTCGCCCGCTTGCACAATCAGCGTCTGCGCGTTTTGGATCACAGTGGTGATTTGACTGAGCACCGAACTTTCCAACGACAGGCTGTTAGTGGCCGAGGTATTCGCCGCGCTATATTGACTAGCCAACGCTTCAGTCTGATCGATCATCACCGCTTGCGAAGCGGCGATGGGATTATCGGATGGCACATTTACCGCGTTGCCGGAAGATAACTGCAACGCAGTGGCTTCCATTTGACTGGTGTTATTATTGATAGCATTCAAACTTTGCTGATAAATCATGCTAGTGCTCATTTGCATGGCGTTTATCCTTGGCTACATGGCTTAATTAATTACAGCGACCGCTTAACCTTCCACCGCTGTTAACAGTGAGTTGAACAGAGAGGTGGCGGTGGAAATTACCTGGGCGTTAGCCTGGTAATATTGCTGATAGCGGGTCAAATCGATATATTCGTCATCCAGGTTAACACCGGAAATTGACTGCTGCTGATTGGTCAATGCCGTCACAATATTACCCTGGGCCGTATTGGTGATATTGGCATTACTGGTTTCGGTACCGACGTTACTCACTAATGTGGCATACGAAGTACTTAAGGTTGAGGTACCGCCGACAATTTGCGCGGTTTGCAGCGCCAGCATGTTCTCCGCATTGCGATTATCCCCGGTGCTGGTATCGCTGGTATCGGTCGAAGGCAATCCAGCGGCTATCTGGCTCGGATCGGTCACCGCCACCTTCATGCTGCTGATAACATTGGACACCGGATCAACGATAAAACTGTCTTTATTGGCCGCGGTACCGTCGATGGTGACGTCTAAACCAGCAAAGCTCAAAATCGTGGTCGGATTGTTATCAGCATCGGTGCCGGCCGTCTGAGTGGGCGTGATAGTGGCTCCGGTGCTAAGTTGGGTCACGACCCAATTACCGCCGGTATAGCTCACTTGATATTGGCTAGCCTGCACCTGCGTAATATTGCTGTTATAAGCGGCGGTGACCGTCGCACTGCCTGTATTGCTGGCATTGGCGGTTGTGGTGGGGGGGGCATAGCTGAAAAAAGCCGTGCCGGCGTCGCCATTTTGATCTACCCCTTGCTCGCTGACCTGATTCATATTGCTCGCCAGGCTGAGCGCCATCTGGCCAAGTTCGTTGGTCGCATCGGTCAACGCGCCGGATTGAAACGATAATAACCCGCCGAGACTGCCGGTGGTAATGGTCGATGTATCTATCTGGGTGGGCGTACCGGTGCCCCGATCATAGGCCAACGTATCTTGGGAAGGATTCGCGCTCGAGGCTACCGCGGATACCTGATAAGAACTGCTGCCTTGCACCAGCGTCAGGCCATTGGCAAAATTGACATTAACCGAACCATTATCTTGCACGCTGGAATTGACTCCAACGATACCGTTAAGCTCGCTGACCAACTCATCCCGTTGATCCAGCAGTGAATTAGGCGCCTGGCTACCGCCGGAACTGACAATCTGATTATTCAGACTGGCAATTTGCGAGGTATAACTATTAATTTGCGACGCACTGGACGATAATTGTTGATTAACCGAGCTATCCATACTTTGCAGATAGCTACTTGCGCTCTGGAATTGATCGACCATACTGTCGGCGCTGCTGATAACCGTTTGGCGAGCCGAATCGTCCGACGCATCGCTGCTGAGCGATTGTATGCTGGTGAAAAAGGTGCTCATGGCGGTGGACAAATCGGTATCGCTGGTAGACAGCAAATCGTCAATCTGCGACACCTGATTATAATAGGTGTTGGCGGCGGCGGCGGAAGCCGAAGCCGACTGCAACTGATTCACCACCAAGGAGTCGTAGTCCCGGGTCACGCCGTTAACCGTCACGCCATTACCGGTTAGACCCGTGGCCGTGGTTTCAGTAAGCTGAGTTGTCTCTTCGTTATAGCCGGGAACAGCCTGATTGGCAATGTTGTTCCCCACTGTATTCAGGGCAGTCTGTGCCGCATTAATGCCAGTGGCGGCTATATTGAGTAACGAACTGGACATGGCTTTTCCTTATTGCTGGGATGGTCAGACATCCGCTCATTGGCGGCCAAGCGCTACACCCCTTTTTTCTATATCGTCCGGGCCCGGCAAAACTTGAGCGCAATGCTAAAAAAACATGACTGGCCGTGGCCGCAGCGAACGGCGACGGCACCATTCAACGTTAAAATAATTCCCCCAGATCGTGGGTATAGGCGCTCGCCGCATGGCTGGCGGCATTTTTCAATTGACCGATGATCTGCACCAGTTTAGCGCCATAATACGGGTCGGTGGCGTAACCCGCCCGCTGCAAAGCGTAAGCGGCGTCCTCCGGTTGGCTGGCGTTCACCACCTCGCGATAACGGGGATTATCAGTCAGCACATGGATATAATCCTTGATGCCTTCCAGGTAAGACCCATACACCCGGAAACGCTGCATGACCTTGACTGATTGCCCATTTTCATATTCCGTGGTTTGCACATTGGTGGTTTTACCATGCCAATCGCCGGAAGCTTTGATACCAAACAGGTTATAACTGGGCTTACCGTTGGCGGTAGGGATTTCCCGCCGGCCCCAATCCGACTCCAGCGCCGCCTGGGCCATAATCAGATGATGCGGGATCCCGCTTTGCTGGCTGGCAAGCATGGCCGGGATGGTCAGTTTATCGGTGAAATCTTGACCGGTAGCGTTGTTTTCTTCCTTTTCATCCTGTTGCGAGGATTGCTGGCCATTCTGCCGGAGGAATCCTTCCGTCATTTGCATTTGCCCAGGCGCGGAAGGAACCAAGCTGGCATCTCGGCCGTGGAGAATGGTCATATCCATCGGCGTCGGCTTGGCGCTATCTTTGGCCGTCGTCGCCAGCGCGGCCGCATCCGGACCACTGCTGGTACGAGTCAGTTGTTTGACCATCATATCCGCCAGGCCAAATCCTTTGGAGGTCATTTGCTGCGACATTTGCTGATCATAGAGACTGGTATAAAGATCGGACTGACTGCTATCGGTCAAGCCACCATTTGGCACAGCAGCGCGCATGCTTTTAAGCATCATCTGCACAAATAAGCCTTCCACCTGTCGCGCCACAGCCTTGAGCGCTTGCGGCGAAGACTGAGCCGCCGCGGTATGCAGCTTGGCCAATGAGTTGGCATCATAGGCGGCGGAAGCGCTGGAGACAAGGTCGGTGGCGTTGGCGTCATTCACTTGCATCAGATAATCTCCAGCGAGGCCTGTAAACACCCCGCGCTGTGCATGGCTTGCAAGATGGACATCAAATCGTTTGGCGTCGCGCCCAAGGTGTTTAAAGCGCGCACCACGCTGTTGAGATTGGCGCTTGATCTAACGTTTTTCAACGAACCGCCGCCCTGATTAACCGAAATATTGGTTTGTTGGGTTACCGTCGTCTGGCCGCCGCCCATTGGCGTATCCGGCTGACTGACGCTTTGCTGGTTATCCACCACTACTGACAAAGAACCCTGCGCCACAGCGCAGTTTTCCAACATCACGTTACGGTTCATGACCACCGCGCCGGTGCGTGAATTGACGATGACCTTGGCGTCTATTTCACCCACATTGATATTGATATCTTCAATTTCCGACAGGAACCGCACCTGACTGCTATTGTTGGCCGGCAGTTGCAATTCTATGGTGCGCGCATCCACCGCCCTGGCCAGGCCCATGCCGCCTTCCCCATTAATGGTGTCGCTGACGCGCTGCGCCAGGCTGAAATTTTCCTGCTTCAGTTGCAGGGTGAGTAACCGGCTGGTGCCGAATGAATTGGGCAACTCACGTTCGATCACGGCGCCATCGTCAATTCGCCCGCCCGCCAGTTGGTTGACCTGTACTTTACTGCCGCCGGATGAAGCGCCGGCCCCGCCAACCAACAAGTTTCCCTGGGCCAGCGCATAAACCTGATTATCCGCGCCTTTTAACGGCGTCATCAGTAAAGTGCCGCCACGCAGACTTTTGGCCGATCCCATGGAGGAAACCACCACATCGATATTCTGTCCGGCGCGGGCGAAGGCCGGATAATTGGCCGTCACCATCACGGCGGCGACGTTTTTAAGCTGCATATTGGTGCCGGCGGGCACGGTGATACCCAGTTGCGATAACATATTGGTCAGACTTTGGGTGGTAAACGGCGTTTGGGTGGTCTGGTCGCCAGTGCCGTCCAGACCCACCACCAAACCGTATCCAATGAGCGGGTTATTGCGCACGCCCTGAATATCCACCAGATCCCTTAGCCGTTCTGCCCCAACGGGCATCGCCAGCACCGCCAGCGCCAGAACGAATGCGCGGTAACGCCGGAAAAATATCAAGGCTGAAATCCACATGCTGTTCGTCACCTGTTTAAAAGGGTGCAACTTTAAGGAAAAACCGTTGCAGCCAACCCATTTCCTGCGCTTCATTGATATAGCCTTTGCCGACATATTCGATACGGGCATCGGCCACCTGCGTTGAAAGCACCGAGTTATCGCCAGCGATAGTTCGAGGATTCACCACGCCGGAGAACCGGATATATTCCGTGCCCTGATTGATGGCAATTTGTTTTTCGCCTACCACTTGCAAGTTGCCATTGGCCATCACTTGGTCCACGGTCACCGTAATTGTTCCGGTAAAGGTATTCTGGGCGGTAGCGCCGCCCTTGCCGGAAAAGTCATTGGTGCCATTGGTATCCACATCCGCTTTGCCATTGCCCACCAGCCCGTTAAGGGCGGTGGGCGCCGTGGTGACTTTGTAAGTTCCGGCGCCCGCCCGATTGGCGCTGGCGGTGGAAGTCTTACTGGCGCTGACATTTTCCTGCAAGGTAATAGTCAGAATATCGCCGACATTGCGCGGACGACGGTCTTCGAATAACGGTTGGTAGCCATAGTTCATGGGTTGCACCGTTTGAAAAATCGAACCGTTGGCCACCGGGATCGAGGCCGGCGCCGGCTGTGCGGTGGTTTTTCCCTGCACCAGGTTATCGTGGTGCGAAGCGCAGCCCGTCAATGCCAGTATTATCAATACTGTTAACCACCCTGTTGCCGCACCACCGGTCAATTTCGTCCCGGTGGTGATCATAGGCGTGGATGTCGTCTCTTTTTGTTTCATAAGGCCTGTTGCACCCTGACCGAAATTTTCGCCGATGGCGCGTTTTGTTACGGCGTCACTTCTTCCGCCAGAATGATCACATTAAATAACAACCCAACAATCGTCATACTGTCGCCAGGATGCCGTTAAAAATGCCGCTTTAGCCAGCATTTACATATCGGTCAGTTTTTCCAACATATCGTCGGAAGTGGTAATAGCTTTACTATTGATTTCATAGGCTCGCTGGACTTGGATCATATCCACCAACTCCTCGGCCACATTAACATTGGAGGTTTCCACGTAACCTTGATAAAGCAGTCCGGCGCCATTTTGGCCGGGGGCGGATTCGGTCGGCGCACCCGAGCTCTGGGTTTCCTGGTAGAGATTTTCACCCAAGCTTTCCAACCCGGCGTCATTGATAAAGTTACTCAGCGTCAATTGTCCCACCTGCTGGGCATTGGTCTGCCCCTGCACGGTCACGCTAACCGCCCCGGTACTGGATATGGTAATAGTCTGAGCATTGGCGGGAATGGTCAAGGCCGGTTGAATGGGATAACCGCTGGAGGTGACCATTTGTCCATTGGCATCGACCTGAAACGACCCATCGCGGGTATAAGCCGTGGTGCCGTCCGGCAGTAAAACCTGAAAAAAACCTTGACCGTTGATGGCCAGGTCCTTTGACTCGGAGGTTTGTTCCAGATTGCCCTGACTAAACAGACGCTCCGTGGAAACCGGCCTAACCCCGGTGCCTAATTGCAGCCCGGACGGCAAGTTGGTTTGATCAGACGATTGCGCGCCCGGCTGACGCACGGTCTGGTACAGCAAGTCTTCGAACTCCGCTCGTTGGGCTTTGAATCCATTGGTGCTAACGTTCGCCAGATTATTGGAAATAACATCCATGTTCGTCTGCTGCGCATCCAGACCGGTTTGGGAAATCCATAAAGAACGGATCATCCGTTTGTACTCCCGAGTAAATTAGCTGCTTACCGTTAACAATTCATTGGCCTTTTCCGCATTGCCATCGCTGTCGGAAATTACCTTCATTTGCATTTCAAAGCGCCGCGCGGTGCCAATCATGTCCACCAAAGCTTGTGCGGTATTCACATTGCTGCCTTCCAGTTCGCCCGGCATCACCTTGATGGTGTTATCGGCTGGCAGATCCTGGCCAACTTGCGCCGTAGCGGCGGCCGTCAAATGAAACAAGCCATCATCGCCACGCTCCAATTGACCTGGAGCGGGCTTGACCAGCTTCAACTGTCCGACGGCTTCGACGGTATTGGGTTGGTCGCCTTCGCCCAGCGCTGAAACCGTGCCATCGGTCGCCATGGTGATGGACGCCTGGGTAGGGACGACAATCGGCCCGTTTTGCCCGACCACCGGATAACCCTCGACCAACAATTGACCGGTGTTATCCTCTTGGATATTACCGTTGCGGGTATAGGCTTCCTGTCCGTTGGGCAGTTGCACCGCCAACCAGCCTTGATCGCCTACCGCGACATCCAACGGACGAGAGGTATTATCCAGCGGCCCTGGCGTGGTCAGCGTACCAGGGGTGGACGCCACCACCAGAGTCCGCGTCGGTAGCGAACCCCCATTGACAGGTACCGCCCGCATGGCGGACAACTGGGCCTGAAAACCAGTGGTTGAAGAGTTAGCCAGGTTGTTACTGATGATCGCTTGTTCATCAAGCGACTGACTGGCGGCACCCATAGCGGTATAAATTGCGTGATCCATTGGTTCAGTCCATCCCGGTTATCAGTCCATGCTCACTAACGTTTGCATGATGGTATCCTGTGCCTTGATAGTCTCGGCATTGGATTGATAATCACGCTGAGCGACGATTAGATTCACCAATTCGTTGCTGAGATTGACATTGGAGCTTTCCAACGCATCGCTGGTCAGCGTACCGAAATTGCCGGTGCCAGCGGTGCCGAGCATCGCCGGTCCCGATGTGGACGTCGCGCTCCAGACGTTATTGCCGTCCGAGGTCAACCCCTGGGGATTGGCGAAATTGGCTAGCGCAATCTGCCCCAGCAATTGGGTTTGATTATTGGAATACGTGCCGGTGATGGTACCGTCGTCGTTAATGGCGTAACTGGTCATATCGCCGGCGGAATAGCCATTCTGGTTCTGGGCGGTGACGCTGCTGGTGGTGGCGTACTGCTGTTGGCTGCCGGCAAAATCGATGCTGAAGTTTGTTGAAGCTGACCCGTTTACCGCAGCCATGTTGACTGAAAAAGTATCGGTTGGCTGAGTACCGGTAGCGGGGGCGGTCGAGAGCAACGCACCGCTAGTGCTAAAGGTCATTGTACCAAGATTTTGTACTGTACCGGCGGTATCGCTGCCATCAACGGCATTAACACTCCAGGTATCACTACCGGTATTGGTGAAATACAAGTTGATATTGTGCGGATTGCCCAAGCTGTCATAAGTGGTCAACGGCTCGGAGAAACTGTAAGTGGATGAATCGGAAGCGTTAAAAGGCGTAGTAGTCGTATTAATGGTGGTCGAGTCGGAATCCAGATCCACCGCCATGGTGCTGGTGGTGGTGACGGAGGCCGGCATACCGGTCAGCGGAATACTGAGATCCACCGGCGAAGCGCCCTGCTGTATAGTGGGCGGCGTGCCGCTGGCCGGATAGCCGGTGACATTCATGCCAGTACTGGTAACCAGGTTGCGATTGTCGTCCAGCGAGAAATCGCCGTCACGGGTGTAATATACCCCGCCACTGGAATCTACCGCTCGGAAAAAGCCACTATTGGAAATGGCCACATTCAGCGGGTTATCGGTGGCGGTCGGCGTGCCATCGCTGAAATCCTCTGTAACGCCAGTGACCTGAACCCCTAACCCCACCTGAGAACCGGCATAAATGTCGGCGAAGGAGACGGAACCCGATTTGAAACCCGTAGTTTCGGAGTTGGCGATATTATTGCCAATAACATCGAGATCGTCAGAGGCGGCGTTCAGCCCGCTGACGCCTTGTGAAAAGCCCATTTAATTCTCCTTTGATAACAATAGGCAAGCCGCAATTCGGCGCCCATGCCGGTTAAATGATTTGAACGACCTGACTAAGGCTGACATTACCCAAGAGACCAAGATTCAATTGCGAATTGCCGGAGCTATCCGTACTCACGCCATACACTTCCGAATATTCAAGCGGCGTGGTCGTTATCGTGCTGCCGCCCGAGGCGGTCGACGTCGCCGCGATGGTGTAATTGCCCGCAGCCACGGCAGTGCCGGCATCATTGGTGCCGTCCCAGCTATAACTATGCACGCCGGCAGATTGCGCGCCGAGTTGCACCGTGCGAACCTCCTTGCCGGTCGAGTCGCTGATAGTCACCGTGGTGTTGGTCGAGGCGCCACTGAGATTGACCCCGAACGGCGTGGTGGAGCTATCGCTGCCGACCTGAATGTTGGTGCCGTCAATCATCACCCCATTTCCCACCAGCGTGCTGGCTTGCAGCGATTGAGAGGTACTGATCTGTCCGGAAATGGAACCCAGAGTAGTATTAAGGTTTTCAATGCCGCTCAGGGTACTGATCTGCGCCAACTGACTCGTCATTTGCGAGTCATCCATCGGGTCGGTCGGATCCTGGTTTTGCATTTGCGCCACCAGCAAATTCATAAACTGCGTTTGCAAATCCGCACTGGTGTCACCACTGCCAGACAGTGAGCTACTGCTAGCCGCAGGTATTTGTGTATCATTGACCGGATCATTCAGACTGACTGAAGCGCCCATTGCATCCTCCGATTATTGACCCAATGTCAGGGTTTTCTGCATTAACGTTTTGGCGGTATTCATCACTTCGATATCGGCCTGATAATTGCGCGATGCCGACATACTGTTGACCATTTCATCCACCACATTCACATTCGGCATCCGTACGTAACCGTTGTTATCCGCCAACGGATTGCCTGGCTGATAAACCAGTTTGTCGGCCGCCGGTGATTCCACCACACCGCTGACCTGTACCCCGCCGATATCTTGCCCATCTGGCGCCGCTACCTGAAATACCACTTCTTTGGCGCGATAAGGTTGGCCATCCGGCCCGGTAACACTGTCGGCATTGGCCAAATTACTGGCGGCAACGTTCATACGTTGCGACTCGGCGGTCAAAGCCGAACCGGAAATATCAAAAATCGACATCATGGCCATGGCTTATCAATCCTGTAATACAGCAAGCATATTTTTAATCTGACCGCCCAATACCGTCAGGCTAGTTTGGTATTGCATACTATTGTCGGCGAAGGCGGTTCTTTCCTGATCCATATCGACGGTATTGCCATCCAGGGCAGGCTGAGCCGGCACGCGATATAACAACTGGCTGGAAAATCCGGTGGAACCGATTGCCTCGATGTGGCCTGGGGACGTCGTCGTTAAAGCCAGGCTTTCATTGCTGTCTCGCCCCTGGGTGACGGCTTTTTGCAATTCGCTGGCGAAATCCATATCCCGCGCCTGATAACCGGGGGTGTCGGCGTTGGCGATATTGGCAGCGAGAACTTCCTGACGCTGCGCGCGCAGGTTAAGAGCCTCCTGCTGGAATTGCAGGGCAGCATCAAGTTTATCAAGCATTATTTTTCCGCGGGATCGTGATGGTTATTGGATGCCAGCTTAGACGCAACACCCGCTTCTCTATCGTCGGAATAAGCATTAATTGCAGCGCTATTTTCGCCATTGACCAGAAATGGAAACAGTACACTGTATTAACTTGTTCGCTTTGGCGCGTTATTTAAGCGACATGGGCGATGATAGACAGAAATAATGGATTAGAGGCGGCACGTGAGCGTAGATAAATTATCTGAACCGATCATAAAACGCGGCGATTTGCGCTCGAAAAAACGGTTGTCCCAAGCGGGTGATAGTAGCGGCCAAGCCGGAAAATATCCTTTGCCTACCTTTTGGCGTCATGGTATGGCGGCGATTTGCTGGCTGCTGTCGTCCGGGGTTTACGCCGCAGATCCCTTAGATAGCCAATTAACCGCCTTTATGCAGCGGCAATTTACAACGCATCCCGTCTCTATAACGGTGACGGTTAAAACGCCCGCCAGCCAACGATTGAAATGCGACCAGCCGCAGTTTTCATTGCCTTCGCGCAATCGCATCTGGGGCAATATCAGTATCGCCATGGTCTGCGGCGCGCAAAAGCGTTATCTACAAGCCGAAGTTGCCGTAACTGACCGCTATCTGATTGCCGCCCGTCCGATTACCGGCAGTCAGACCTTGACGGCCGATGATATCGCCTGGCAAACCGGGCGGTTGGATTTACTGTCTTCATTGCCGCTAACCGACAAACTTTGGGCCACCGGCAGCGTCGCCGAACGAGCCATCGGCAGCGGTCAACCGCTGACCGCCGCGATGCTGCGGCGTCCTTGGTTGGTAAAGATCGGCCAGCAGGTCAAGATGTCGGCCCAGGGGGTGGGTTTTGCCATACAAAGCAGCGGCAAAGCGATGAACAATGCGGCGGTGAACGATACCTTGCAAGTACGTATGGATTCCGGTCAAATTGTCAATGGCCAAGTGATGCCCGATGGCAGCCTGCATGTTATGTTATGAATCCATGATATTGGGTGTTAATCCTGGCGCTATAAAAGATTAAAGCTTTTCCGCCTGAGGCCGATAATTTAAGGCAATCCACCAGTGTCAAAAACTTGATTATGAGCGAGGCTGTATGAGTATCGATAGTACCCCTCCAATTTCCCCACTGAGCCCGATACAAGGTTCAGAAGTTGGTACTGTCCAGACGCAAAAGACTAAAGCGACCGGTACCGGCAGTACGCCTGCTGAAGAAACCCAGGTCAATTTAAGCGATGCGCAGGCCAGCTTGCACCAAGCCAGCAGCCTGGATATAGACAGCGCGAAAGTCGACAGTATCAAGCAGTCTATTCGCAATGGCGATTTGAAAGTCAACACCGGTAAAATTGCCGATGCGCTTATCGCGCAAACACAATCTATGCTGGACGATGCTGAATAATTAAGCGATAGCCATGAACGAACTTGAAAATTTTTGCAGCCGGATGTTAGGTATTCTACAACAATTGGAATTGATTTTATTAGAAGAACAGCGGTTGCTGAGCGCCGGGCAGGTTAATAGCGCCCTGTTGCACCGTGTTACGGAAAATAAAAACGAACAATTGGTTACTTTGCAATATGTCGACGATTTGCGGCAAAAATCAGCGTTATCGCTGGGTGTCGGCGAACCGCCCTATCAAGACTACGCAGAGCTGCATTTGTTATGGCAGGCAATTACCCGCTTGACGAAAAATCTGAGTCAAAATAATTATCGGAATGGTCTGCTATTAAATCAACATTTGAAACAGAACCAACAGATTCTGGCTATTCTGGAAGAACACCAAACCCATCGGCGGCTTTACGGCCCGGATGGCCAGGCGCAGAACAGCCATATTCTTGGCCGCAAGTTCAGCGTTTAGTTCGCTCCGCCCCGCTAATTCATCGCTAACACGTTGCAGACTGTAACAATGGTTGATATCTGCGTCACATACTGGCATTGCCGGCTACTCATCGTGAATTCTTACCTCTTAATGGCGTTAGCCGCTTCGGCCAAGGAATTGCTGCTCTTGAGCACAGGCGAAAAGGCGAAACGGCGGCCAATGTACATTCCGAATTAACGCTAATTCCGGAACGTTTGTACATATTATTCAAGTGGTCAAATTTTTTTTTCAACTAATACTGAACGTGTCTGCTCAAAGCGCCGCGAATCGGTGGGATGACGTCAGTCAGTAGCAGTTTCTGTTGCTGCGCTTCGACATCCATTTACTGTCGCCTGTCGCCCTTCGCATCACCGCCGCTAGCAGACCACAGCTGAACTGCAACACATTCCAGCGGGCAAGTCGCGCCATTAACCCTTAATGAACCGTTTTTCAGGGTCTTTTTTATGTGGATTGTTAACATAGCGCTAAAGCGGCCATATACCTTCATCGTTATGGCAATCTTGATTTTATTAGTGACACCTTTCGTTATATTAACCACCCCGGTAGATGTATTACCTGATGTTAATATACCGGTTATCAGCATTATTTGGAGCTACACCGGCTTATCAGCGGAGGATATGGCCAATCGCATCACTTCCGTGAACGAGCGAAGCCTTACTACCGCGGTAAACAATGTCGAGCATGTAGAATCACAGTCTTACTCAGGCATCGCGATTTTAAAAGTGTTCTTGCAGCCATCGGCCAACCTGCAAGAGGACATTGCTGAAACGGTGGCGGTCGAACAGGCCCAACTAAGGCAAATGCCTCCTGGGGCCACGCCTCCACTCGTTATCAGCTATTCGGCGTCCAGCATCCCGGTGATTCAACTTGGATTATCAAGCTCCAAGGAGTCAGAGGAGCAACTGAACGACGTGGCGCTTAATTTTCTCCGTCCACAGCTCATTACCATTCCCGGCGCATCGGTGCCCTATCCCTACGGCGGAAAATCGCGGGTCATATCGATTGATATGGATACGCAAGCCTTACTCGAAAAGGGCTTGACGCCGACTGATGTCGTCAGCGCCGTCAATGCGCAAAATCTGATCTTGCCGACCGGCACAGCAAAGATGGGGGCAAAAGAGTACCAAGTAAACATGAATGGGCAACCAGCCACTGTGGCTGATCTCAACAACATTCCGATCCGCACGCTCAACGGCGCGACCACTTATCTGGCGGAGGTTGCGCATGTCCGAGATGGATTCACGCCGCAAACCAATATCGTCAGGCAAGATGGCCGCCGCGGGATTCTTGTATCGATTCTCAAAACTGGCAGCACCTCGACGCTTTCAGTGGTCAATGCCTTGTATGGACTCTTGCCAACGGCCAAGGCCGTATTGCCGCTCGACCTCAAGATCACTCCGCTTTTTGATCAGTCACTCTTCGTCAAGGCCTCAATCAATGGGGTAGTCAGAGAGGCATTGATTGCCGCCAGTTTGACCGCGATAATGATCCTGCTTTTCCTCGGCAATTGGCGGAATACTTTCATTATCGCCATATCCATTCCGTTGTCGATTTTGACCTCGTTGATTGCACTGCACGCGTTAGGCGAAACCATCAATATGATGACGCTTGGCGGTCTGGCGCTGGCAGTTGGTATTCTGGTGGACGATGCCACGGTAACCATCGAAAACATCGAACGACATATTCATCTGGGAACTGAACTTCGCGAAGCGATACTGGAAGGCGCGGGAGAGATTGCTGTCCCGGCTTTAGTCTCAACCCTGTGTATTTGTATCGTGTTCGTCCCGATGTTTTTTTTATCCGGCGTTGCCCGTTTTCTGTTTGTCCCGTTAGCTGAAGCGGTAGTCTTCGCGATGCTCGCTTCCTATATACTCTCCCGAACCTTGGTGCCCACCTTGGCCGTGATGCTGATGAAAAATGCCCAGCATGGCGATGATGAAAAAAACACCAATTTATTTAAACGCTTATACCATGGATTCGATGCCGGATTTGAACGCGTTCGTACCGGATATATGATGATTTTGAGTACGGTGCTCATTCGGCGGCGTCTATATGGCGGTCTATTCCTTGGTTTTTGTATTTTGTCGATAGGATTGACGTTCGTGCTCGGCCAAGATTTTTTTCCAACGGTCGATTCGGGCGACATTCGTCTGCATTTCCGGGCACCAACTGGAACCCGGATTGAAGAGACCGCCCGGATCGCGGATGACGTGGAAAAGGTAGTGCGTCAAATCGTCCCCAAAAGCGAACTCACTACCATCGTCGATAACCTCGGGTTGCCCTATAGCGGTATCAATCTGTCCTACAGCAATTCGGGGACCATCGGCACCCTCGATGGGGAAATTCAGATCGCGCTAAACGCTAACCATCACCCTACCAGCACTTATATCGATCAATTGCGCCACATATTGCCGCAGCGATTTCCCGGGGTGGAATTCTTCTTTCAGCCGGCCGATATCGTTACGCAAATATTGAATTTCGGCTCGCCCGCAGCCATTGACATTCAGATATCAGGTACTAGTCAGTTAGCTAATTTCGACGTGGCAAGCCGGCTTTACAAACAGGTTCGACTGATTCCGGGAACCGTTGACAGTCATATTCAACAGAAGCCGGATCAGCCGGTTATCGACCTCGAGATGGATCGTACCCGGCTCCAGCAGATCAATCTCACCCCGCAGAACGTGACGCAAAACGCGCTCTTGGCGCTGTCGGGTAGTACGCAAACCTCACCTGGATTTTGGTTCAACAGCCAAAACGGCGTCGAATATGCGATTTCAGCGGAAACCCCTCAGTATGATGTCTCGTCCATGGATCAATTGATGGGCATCCCAGTTTCGGCCTCAGCTGCGGGACCTTCGCAGTTGCTGGCAAATCTGGTCCAGGCCTCCGCGCGACGACAGTTTGCCCTGGTATCACACTATAACGTACGTCCAATCATCGATCTTTATGTGAGTGTGGAGCGAACTGACCTGGGCACGGTAGCGAAAGCGGTCAATCAGTTGGTTGTTCAAGCGCGTCCTTCTTTACCTCGCGGTAGTCAGATTTTCGTACGCGGTCAAGTCGCCACCATGCACAGTTCCTATATTGGTCTGGGCATTGGCGTCGCGATGGCGATCGTGCTGGTGTATCTGCTAATTGTGGTGAATTTCCAATCTTGGGTCGACCCGCTCATCATCATCAGCGCATTGCCAGCCGCGCTGGCGGGAATTGCCTGGATGTTGTTTCTCACTCGTACTCATCTCAGCGTACCGGCATTGACGGGGGCCATTATGACGATGGGCGTGGCGACCGCCAACAGCATCTTGCTGGTGGCCTTCGCCCGTGAACGCCTGGCGGGCGGGCTAACACCGCTTGCTGCTGCGCTGGAGGCCGGCGCGACTCGAATTCGGCCGGTTTTGATGACCGCATTGGCAATGATCATCGGCATGATTCCGATGGCGTTAGGCCTCGGTGAAGGCGCGGAGCAGAACGCTCCGCTTGGGCGTGCCGTGATTGGCGGCTTATTGTTCGCTACGGTATCTACGTTATTCTTTGTTCCTATGACGTTCGCCGCGATCCACACGCATCTTGAGAAACGCAGAAAACGTCATGCGTCGACAGTGCCGAATGAAGGCGCTGACCATGACGATGCCACCGAGCCAGATAACCGCTGAAAAGGCTAAACCTTATGAACGAAAAAAAACATGCTTCGTTGTTACACTCGCAGGGTGGTTCGAAAGGTGGACATCTGTTGCCGTCACGCGAGAAAGAATGGCGTTACGCCAAGCTCGCCTTGTGGATCACTTTGGGCTTGCTGACGCTGGGCGCGGTACGAACCGTCATTGCCGATGTGAGCGAGGATCGGTCAGTACGGAAAACGACCGCTGATAATGCAGTCGATTATGTTGCCGTGGTGACACCCAATCAGTCTGAAGGTAACGGCGATACCTTATTGCCGGGCACGTTGCGGGGTTACGTGGAGTCGCCTATTTATGCCAGAGCGACCGGCTATTTGCTGCACTGGTATGCCGACATCGGCATGCACGTCAAACAGGGACAGTTACTCGCCGAACTCGATACGCCTGAAATCGATCAGGAACTGCTGCAAGCCGTGGCCCAGCGCGATCAAATAAATTCAAGCCTGGCCCTGGCCAAAAGCTCGTTTATTCGCTGGACCGCACTGCGGCAAAAGGATGCAGTATCGCAACAGGAATTGGACGAGCGCCAGAGCACCTATCAACAGGATGTATCGAACCTTGCGGCAGCTGACGCTAATGTAAAACGCCTGCGTCAGCTTGAGTCGTTCAAGCGTATCGTGGCGCCGTTTGACGGCGTAATTACTCAACGCAACGTCGATGTGGGTGATCTTATCGATGCCGGTAGCGGATCGAGTCGAGCATTGTTCTCGCTCACGCAGTCCGATCCGTTGCGGGTTTATGTTCAACTACCACAAGCCTATTCGCAAAATATCAAGGAAGGACAACAGGTTGACGTGACATTGGCCGAGCTCGCCGACCGTAAATTTCAGGGCACCATCACCCATATCTCCGGGGCCATTGATGTGCCGACACGATCGCTTGAGGTGGAAGTCAAATTGAGCAATCCTGGTAATCTGCTCCGCCCCGGAGCCTATGTACAAGTCTCCGTGCCGGCCATTGCGCACGCTGCCATGCTGGTGCCGGAGAATGCCCTGATTTTCCGGGCACAAGGCACACAACTTGCGACGGTAGACAATCATGGCGTCGTTCATTTACGTACAATTCGGATTGCGCAAGATCTCGGCCAAACACTCGCACTGGCCAGCGGGATTGATCTGCATGATCAAGTGGTCATCAATCCCAGTGATTCTCTAGCCGACGGCGATCACGTGCAAATCGCGCAACCATCCGCCAATACGAGGGAGGCCAAGTGAAAAGACACTCACGGCGTCTCGTATTGATCATGCGTAACTGCACCCTGCTCTCAATGATCAGTCTCAGTGCTTGTACGGTGGGCCCGGACTACCATCGTCCAACCACCCAAGCGCCGAGTGCCTGGCGAGACGCACCGCTGTCGCTCTGGCATATAGCACAGCCGTCCAATGGAGCGCTTTCCCTTACCTGGTGGACCGACTATAACGACCCCTTGCTCGATTCATTGGAAACACAGGGACTCGAGCAAAATCAGACGCTCGCCAGTGCCGTGGCACACTACGAGCAGGCAAACGCAACCTTGGCCAACACCGCGGCGCAACGTATTCCTGAAGTCGATCTCGGCGGAACCGCCGAGCGGTTGAAAATCTCCCAGAATCGGCCGCTTGAGAACTACAGCACACCAAACCAATCGACGGTACAAAACGAAGTGGTATTGGCGCCTTCCATTAACTATGATGCGGATCTGTTCGGCAGAATTCGCCGTGAAGTCGAAGGAGCCAAAGCCTCCGCTGAACAGTCAAAAGATGATTTGGCCAATGCGAGATTGGCGCTGACTACCGAGATTGCGGCCGACTATTATGCTTTGCGGGAGCTTGATGCCGAGATCGATGTATTGAATCGCTCGGTTTCATTGCAAAAAAAGGCGTTGGACTATGTCACCGCCGAACATGAGCTCGGCTCTGTGTCGGGTCTCGATTTGCTACAGCAGAAATCGCAACTCGATGCAACACGCGTACAAGCGCAATTACTCTTGACCCAACGCGGAGCCTATGAAGATGCGATCTCGACGCTGATTGGCAAACCGGCGCCCGGTTTTTCCATCGAACCGAAAGTGGTTAATCTGCAAGCACCGGCGATACCTATCGGTTTACCGAGCGAGCTCTTGCAAAGACGGCCTGATGTGGCGTCCGCCGAGCGGGCGATGGCCGCGGCCAATGCGCAAATCGGCGTGGCGAAAGCGGCGTTTTTCCCGAGTGTCACCCTGACGCCCACCATCGGCTACGAGAGCACAAGTTTTGGCAATCTGCTCAGCGCGCCCAGTCTGATGTGGTCTTTGGGGGCGACATTCGGGCAGGTGTTGTACGATGGCGGCAGACGCGCCGCGAATGTGCGATATGCCAGCGAAGGCTATCTGGCTGCGCAAGCGAATTACCGGCAAACGGTGTTGACCGCGTTTCAACAGGTTCAGGACGCCGTCACGGATCTTACGGTATTGAGTCAAGCCGCCAGCCAATCTCATGATGCCATCGAGGATGCGCAGCACCTCTTGTCGCTCTCGAATGATCGCTATACCGCAGGTTTGGCAGCCTATCTGAACGTGATCACCGCCCAGCAATCGCTGTTAACAGCTGAGCGTCAAGATGTGCAAATTCAGGGGCAGCGAGTGGCTATGACTATCTCGCTGGTAAAGGCGTTGGGTGGCGGTTGGCGCATCGCCCCAGCCAAAGGCGCCAGCATGTGAACGTCAGGAGGCTTTTGAGCAGCGCTCACTTGGAGCCTCCCAGCATGGCAGTCATACGAATTTGACGTAAATCGCTGACTTCAAGATTGGAAAGTATGGCTAATTGCGGCAAGCTGCGGCGTAGGAAACGGGCCAATAATGGCCGTAGACTATGGTTAACCAATAATACCGGCGGCGCATTGAGGCTTTCCTGTTTCTTTAAAGCGTCCTTGGCCTGGGACAACACCCGATCCGCCATCCCCGGCTCCAGACCGCCACCGCTTTGCAGCGCTTGCAATAATACTCTTTCCAGCGCCAGATCCAGGCCGATAACCTGAATTTCCTTATCCCCGGGGAACCAGCGTTGTGTTATCGCCCGGCCCAAAGCCACCCGGACCACCACGGTTAACTCCGCCGGATCTTTTTGTATCGGCGCATGTTCAACCAGCGTTTCGATGATAGTTCGCATATCCCGGATGGGGACATTTTCGGACAATAAATTCTGCAAGACTTTGTGGAAAATCGTCAGCGTCAAAACGCCGGGAATGAAATCTTCGGTCAGTTTGGGCATTTCTTTGGTCACCCGATCCAGCAGTTGCTGGGTTTCCTGACGCCCTAACAGTTCGCTGGCATGCAGATTGATCAGATGATTAAGATGGGTCGCCACCACGGTACTGGCTTCCACCACCGTGTAACCCTGGGTCTGCGCCAGCTCTTTCAGTGCACTGTCGATCCACACCGCCGGCAAGCCGAAGGCCGGATCCTGGGTTTTATCCCCAGCCAGTTCGCCCACGGCGTTGCCAGGGTTGATTGCCATCCAACGCCCCGGAAATGCTTCGCCATGGCCCATTTCGACGCCTTTCAATAAAATGCGGTAGCTGGCGGGCTGCAGCTCCAGATTATCGCGAATATGCACGACCGGCGGCAAATAACCGGTTTCCTGGGCGAATTTTTTCCGAATACTGCGAATTCGGCCCAACAACTCGCCATTTTGCTGAAAATCCACCATGGGAATTAATCGGTAACCCACTTCCATACCCAGCGGATCTTCCAATTGGACATCACTCCAACTGGCTTCCTTGGCCTGATTCTTATCTTGCTTGGAAGGCAGTACGCTCGGTGCCGGTTCGGCAATGATTTTACCCCGCAGCCACCAGGCCAGGCCCAACAGAATCGAGGTAAACATCAAAAATACCATATTGGGCATGCCGGGCACCACACCCAGCAACCCCAGCACCCCGGCGCATAACATCATGACTTTCGGGTTATTGAACAGCTGACTGACCATTTGCTGGCCAACGTCTTCACTGCTGCCGACCCGGGTTACGATGACCCCGGCGGCGGTGGAAATCACCAGCGCCGGAATTTGCGCCACCAGGCCGTCACCAATGGTCAGCAAGGTATAACTCGTGGCGGCATCACTCAATGCCATGCCATGTTGAATCATTCCCACCAGCAAACCGCCGATGACGTTGATCACCATGATTAACAAGCCGGCGATGGCGTCGCCGCGCACGAATTTACTGGCGCCATCCATGGAGCCGTAAAAGTCCGCTTCCTGCGCCACCTCGCTGCGCCGGGTTTTTGCCTCAGCTTCGGCGATCAGGCCGGCATTGAGATCGGCATCGATAGCCATTTGTTTACCCGGCATGCCATCGAGGACAAACCGAGCGCCCACTTCCGCGATGCGTCCCGCCCCCTTGGTGATAACCATAAAGTTAATCACCACCAGGATAATAAACACCACAATACCGATGGCGAAATTACCACCAACCAAAAAGTGGCCGAAGGCCTCGATAACCCGGCCGGCCGCCGCGGTGCCAGTATGGCCGTGCAATAGAATAACGCGGGTCGAGGCGATATTAAGGGAAAGGCGCAATAAGGTGGAAAACAGCAAAATGGTGGGAAACGCGGCAAATTCCAGCGTGCGCTTGGTGAACATCGCCACCAGCAGCACCATAATCGACAAAGCGATGTTAAAGGTAAAAAATAGATCCAGGATGAAAGGCGGTAATGGCAACACCATCATCGACAAGATCATCAGGATCAGTACCGGACCGGCCAATATTTGCAATTGGACGGATTTAAGGTCGCTGGGTAAACGTAATAATGATATCAGGTAAGCCATATCACTCTTTCTCGTGAGCAAAATCCAGTGCCGCCGGCACCGATAAATGTTTAGGTTTTTGCGGAATCAAGCCGCCTTCGCGACGCCAGCGTTTGACCTGATATACCCAGGCCAATACTTCAGCGACCGCCGCATAGAGCGTCGTCGGGATTGATTGACCGATATCACAATGCCGATAGAGCGCACGGGCCAATGGCGGGGCTTCCAGCATCGGAACTCGGTGTGTTTCCCCTAATTCGCGAATCCGCAGAGCGATTTCTCCCACCCCTTTGGCTATGACCTTGGGGGCGCTCATTTTACCGTCTTCATAACGCAGCGCCACCGCATAATGCGTAGGGTTGGTGACGATAACATCAGCCTTGGGCACATCACTCATCATGCGCCGACGAGACAACGCGCGCTGTTGCTGACGAATACGGCGTTTAACATACGGATCGCCTTCCTGTTCCTTGAATTCATCGCGGATATCCTGGCGGGTCATACGTAACTGCTTGGAATGACTCCATATTTGCCAGAACACGTCAAATACCACGATAGGGGCAAGCGATAAGATAATCATCAGCAGACAGGTGGCTATCAGATTCAGCGCATCGCGCAGCGCTATCGCCGTCGGCTCCATGACCAGATGCAGCATGCGCGGCCAGTGATACCAAAGATAATAGCCGGTTACCCACCCTATCAGCACCGATTTAAGAATGGCCTTGAACAATTCCGATACGAATTGAGAGGAAATCAGACGTTTAAGACCCGACAACGGATTAAGCTTGCCCAGATCGAATTTGATCGCCCCGGGATTAAACATGAAGCCGCCCAGCATGGTCGGGGCAGCCAACGCCATGATAACCAATCCCATAAAAATCGGTAACAACGCCAAAAGCGTTTGCTTGCCTAATGATACAACCCGGGACAGGATATTATGATCATTACTGATGATGCCATGATCAAAGCGGAACCCCTGAGCCATCATGTCCGATAAATGGCGGGTCAGCGCTTCGCCGCCCATCCAGAGTACCGCCAGTCCGGTCAAAAGCATTAACACCGAGGTCATTTCGCGGGAACGGGGAATTCGTCCATCTTCACGGGCTTTCTCTAACCGATGGGCGGTGGGGGCCTCGCTTTTTTCTAGATCGCTATCTTCCGCCATCAATCTTCCTGATCAACTGTTCTCATGTAAATTCGCTGTGTACCCAATAGACTTCGAGTGGCGGGCAGGCGGCAAGCAAGGGAACCCGTTGCGCTTACTACAGTAAGTGGTTCGAGTGAACGAACGCAGCCAACGCACCTGAAACGTGAAAGATGACGGGTATTAGCATGACAAAAACTGTCCGGCATGATAGCGGGAACAACGGGCTAAAGCGGCGGTTATTTAGCGGATAGCTGTCGCCCGGACGATCAATCGATCGCCGGGTCAACAAGAACGGGCATTAGAAACCGAGACTATCAAGCAAATCGTCAACCTGGTCCTGATTGGCTACCACGCCGTCGACTGTGTGATCAAGTTGCGGACCGTTTAGCAAACCATCATTGGCCCGTTGAGACTGGGCCGGTTCAGGCATATTTTCCAACAACACCATTAATAATTGTTTTTCAATCTCTTGCACCACATCCATCATGCGCTTAATAACCTGACCAGTCAGGTCCTGGAAATCTTGCGCCATCATGATTTCCAGCAATTGCGTATGAGTAAAAGCGGTATGTTCCGGCACTTCTTTCAAAAAATGGCGGGTATCACTCACCAGCTCGCGGGCATCCGACAATTCTATAGGTTGATCGAACCATTCATCCCAACGCGTGGTCAGCGCTTTAGCGCCCTTTTCCATGGCAGTCTGGCGGGGTTGCGCCGCTTCAACGCTATTGAGCGCTCGTTCAGCTGCTTGAGCGGTCATCTGCACCACATAATCCAACCGGTCGCGGGCATCAGGAATCGCTTCAGCTGCCTGAGCAATCGCCTTATCCAAACCCAGTTCTTTCAAGCTATCGCGCAACATTCGCGTCAATTGGCCAATGCGGGCAATGATTTCCGTGGCGCTGTTGTTCGGCATGGCAGGTGTGTTACTCATATTCCCTCCAGATTACATCCCCAACTTTTCAAAAATCTTATTGAGCTTTTCTTCAAGCGTCGCGGCAGTGAAGGGTTTCACCACATATCCGCTGGCCCCTGCCTGAGCGGCGGCGATAATATTTTCCTTTTTCGCTTCCGCTGTCACCATCAGCACCGGCAAGGCCGCCATAACGCCATCGCCGCGAATATTTTTCAGCAACGCCAGACCGTCCATGTTCGGCATATTCCAGTCGGAAATGACAAAATCGATACCGCCGGCACGCAGCTTGGTGAGAGCATCCACACCATCTTCGGCTTCGTCTACATTATTAAAGCCCAGTTCCTTTAGCAGGTTACGAACAATACGACGCATAGTCGAAAAGTCGTCCACCACCAAAAACCTGAGTTCTTTATCTGCCATACCTACTCCTGTTATCTTTATTGCCCGCTAGCGGGTCCTAAATGCGTAATGCTTGCCCGGCGCTAATTTGGGTCATCATTCGCTGACTCATTTGGTGTAATGGTACCACCTCGTTGCTTGCTCCCATGGCGATGGCTTCCCTGGGCATACCGAATACCACACAACTGGCTTCATCCTGCGCCATGGTATAAGCACCGGCGTTGCGCATGGCCAAAAGTCCGGCGGCGCCGTCATTGCCCATGCCGGTGAGAATGACCCCCACCGCATTGCGCCCGGCAAATTGCGCCACCGAATGAAACAATACATCCACTGAGGGACGATGGCGATTGACCGGCTCTCCGTCATGCAGCTTAATTTGGTAATTGGCTCCGCTGCGCGTCAATTCCATATGCCGCGCGCCGGGCGCGATATAAGCGTGCCCCGGCAAGACGCGTTCGCCGTCTTCTGCTTCCTTTACCGTGATTTGGCATAATTTGTTCAACCGTTCGGCAAAGGATCGGGTAAATCCGGGCGGCATATGCTGGGTAATCAATAACGCCGGGCTGGTGGCCGGCAGGGGTTCAAGTACATGCCGGATCGCTTCCGTGCCGCCGGTGGATGCGCCGATGGCAATCAGCTTTTCACTGCTGAGCAGCGGAACATGAAGGATGTGCGGCGTCTGGACGGTGCTACGTTTGGGCAACCGCGCGCGTGAAGCCGCGCGAATTTTTTCGGCGATGGATTCGCTGTAAGCCAGCATCCCGTCCCGTAAGCCGCTTTGCGGTTTTGTGACAAAATCAACCGCGCCCAATTCCAGCGCCCGCAGGGTAATTTCCGACCCATGGCCGGTGAGCGACGACACCATGACTACCGGCATCGGCCGTAAACGCATCAGTTTCTCTAGAAAATCCAACCCGTCCATGCGAGGCATTTCCACATCCAGCGTTAACACCTCTGGATTGAGTTTTTTTATCAGCTCTCGCGCTACCAAAGGATCAGGGGCGGTCGCCACCACTTCCATATCGGGGAAACCATTAATGATTTCGGTCATCAATTGTCGCATCAATGCGGAATCATCGACACAAAGCACCCTGATTTTGCTCATATTTTTTCCTTTGTCAGCTGATAGACCGTTTGTCCGCGCAACTTGAATTCTTGACTTATTTGACTGAAGTTTTCCGAATGGCCGGCAAACAGCAGGCCGCCGGGTTTCAGCAGTGGCGCAAAACGGCGCAAGATCCGTTCCTGGGTCTCTTTATCAAAATAAATCATTACATTACGGCAAAATATAGCGTCAAATGGCCCCGGCAAGGTCCATTCCGGCGCCAACAAATTCAAATACTGAAAACGCACCAGCGCGCTCACATCAGGGCGAACCCGCGCCAGGCCGTCGTGCGGCCCGGTACCGCGCAGGAAAAAACGCTGCCTTTGCTGTGTGCTGAGACCGCGCAGTTCATCCTGGCGATAAACGCCGGCACGCGCTTTATCCAGTACCGTCGTATTGATATCGCTGCCGATAACCTGCACTTGACTTAACGCACCCGGCCGCGTTTCCATCAACGTCATGGCGATGGAATAGGGTTCCTCGCCAGTTGAAGCGGCGGTGCTCCAAACGCTATAAGGTCCTGGACGCTCCTTGGCATGACGGGCCAGAATCGGGAAATGGTGCATCTCGCGAAAAAAAGCCGTCAGGTTGGTGGTGAGCGCATTGATAAAAACTTCCCACTCCTCGCCATTGACGTTTGACTCGAGACGTGCCAGGTAAGTGCCAAAATCCATCAATCCAAGCGTTCTCAGCCTTCTGACCAAACGGTTGTAAACCATATCCCGCTTGTGGCTGGCCAGCACGAGACCGGCCCGTTGATAGATTAGGTCACAGATACGTTGAAAATGCGCATCGGTTAATGGCACTGGTAGCGCTAAATTTGACCATCTTGCGGCAATCTCACCCTGATTCGACATAGTCATTCTCTTTTCGCCGCGCTTACGCTAGGCGTTAGGTTGCTTGCCCGATCGATCGAGTATTAAGCCCAAAAGCTTCCTGCTCGCCAATATCATCCCGTACATCATGTTGCAATCTGAACACACGAACAGTTTGTATCAATGATTCGGCCTGTGATTCCAGGGCGCCGGCAGCGGCGGCGGATTCTTGCACCAACGACGCATTCTGCTGGGTGGCTGCATCCATCTGATTCACCGCGGCGGCGACTTGATCGATACCACGGCTTTGTTCATCCGAAGCGGAAGAAATTTCGCCCATAATATCGGTCACACGGGCAACCGAACGGACGATTTCATCCATCGTTTCGCCCGCCGCGGCCACCAATTCCGAGCCTTGTTGCACTCGTGATACCGATTCATCAATCAATCCCTTGATTTCCTTGGCGGCCTGAGCGCTGCGTTGCGCCAGATTACGCACTTCGCCGGCCACAACGGCGAAACCACGGCCCTGTTCTCCGGCGCGCGCCGCTTCCACCGCCGCATTCAACGCCAAAATATTGGTCTGAAAAGCGATACCGTCGATAACAGTGGTAATATCGCTAATCTTGCGTGAACTGGTGGTGATATCGGCCATTTGCTGCACGACATTACCGGTCAGGGCGCCGCCTTTATGCGCGGTGGTGGACGCATCGCGGGATAATTGGCTCGCCTGTCTGGCGTTTTCGGCATTTTGTTTCACCGTCGAAGTAAGTTCTTCCATACTGGCGGCCGTCTCGGCCAGCGACGCCGCCTGTTGTTCGGTACGCGACGATAAATCATGATTGCCGCTGGCGATTTCCTGAATGCCGCTGAGCATTGCATCCGTGCCATCGCGTACCGCCAGGACGGTTTTTGCCAATTCGTCGCGCATAGCATCCAATTGATGAAACAGCTGGCTGATTTCATTGCGACCCTGGACAACGATGCGATTGCCCAAATCGCCACTGGCGATGGCGCTAAAATGACTGCTCATGATCGACAGCGGCCGCAACAACATGCTTTTGAGCCACACCAATGCCAGTAACGTCAGAATAATGGTCATTCCGATCATCGAACCGAGCATTAAACCGGAAAGGTTGTAATCATGGCGATTATCCTCGCCCGAAGCCGCAATGACGCTGGACAGGTAATTCATATTGGCATCATATTGCTGTTGAAACGCGTCCTGCATTTGTTGGGTCGGCTGCGCCATAAAAGCCTGCACATTACCGTTGTCCAACATACCAACGGCATCGTTCAGGCCCTGGATCAATTCCTTGAACTTTTGCGTGGTCTGGACATGCAGCGCTCTTTCCTGATCGTTGCTGACCGGCGAATTGTCGAAATCCTTATAAACCACCTGCGCATGGGCCATGGTCCGCTTGGCCTGATCCATAATCGGTAAAATCTGTTCCAGCGGCGTATAAGATGCAAAACGAGTAGCCGCCCGATTAAGCGCATTGCGCGTTTGCAATAATTCCGTCCAGGTCAGACTTAAGGAATTCCTTTTCAGATTATCCGCTTCAACATGTTGAAAATTGACATTACTGCTTCTGAATGCCACGAAGGACAAACCGCTACTGATCAATTGCATCAGTCCAAAAACCAGCACAATCATGATCAGACTGGTGGAAATCCGAATACGCGTTAACATCATTAACCTCTTGCTGGTGCCTAGCTTCTATAATGCGTAATTAAAAGGTTTCCCAATTTTCTGGTGACGTAGCGTCCGTCGTTTTTTTCGGCGATTTCGCCGGTGTTGTTGCCTGGCTGTTGGGAAGGATTGCGGGCAAAACCGTCAGCGGAGCGCGCCCTTCCCGGGTTAAGGGCTGATTCGGCAACTTGAATACCGAAACCGCCTGGGTGAGTATGCCGGCCTGTTTTTCCAGTACCGCGGCGGCGGCGGCGGATTGTTGCACCAAAGAGGCATTCTGTTGCGTCGCGGTATCCATCTCCGCGACCGCATCGCCCACCTGCTCAATGCCACGGCTTTGTTCATCGGATGCAGAAGCGATTTCGCCCATGATATCGGTAACACGAGTTACCGCAGTCACGATCTCGGACATGGTTTCACCCGCGCTTTCCACCAGAGTGGACCCTACGTCAACACGTGTGACCGAATCATCAATCAGGCCTTTGATTTCCTTGGCGGCTTGGGCGCTACGCTGCGCCAGATTACGCACTTCACCGGCCACCACGGCGAAACCGCGTCCTTGTTCGCCGGCGCGCGCCGCTTCTACCGCGGCATTCAGCGCCAGAATATTGGTCTGGAAGGCAATACCATCGATTACGCCGGTAATATCGGCGATTTTTTGCGAACTGCCGGCAATTTCGTGCATGGTTTTCACCACGTTATCCACGACTTTGCCGCCTTTCAGAGCGGTCTCGGAAGCGCTTACCGCCAGTTGTTTGGCTTGTCGGGCATTCTCGGCGTTCTGTTTCACCGTTGCGGTAAGCTGCTCCATGCTGGCGGCGGTTTCTTCCAGTGCGGAAGCCTGTTGCTCGGTTCTTGAAGAAAGATTGCTATTACCGGTGACGATTTCACCGGCGCCGCTGTAGATAGTGACGGCGCTTTCGCGCACCGAATGCACGGTACCGGCCAAAGACTGCTGCATATCACGCAAACTGCCGGCTAATTTACCCATTTCATTTTGACTGCCGGCCGCTATTTCGTGGGTCAGATCGCCATCGGCAATTCCGCGGATATGATCAATGATTTGATTAAGCGGGACCAATAAAATCCGGCGAAGACTTACCCAAGCCAACAGGATAAGCAACACCACCAGAATCAAAACACCCCCCAGCACGCTGACCGATTGGGTATAGGCTTGTCCGCTTTGTTCTGTGGAATCGCTAAACACATGTGCATTCATGGCCAGATAACGGTTAAATGCGTCTTCAAAATTATTTTGCAGTTCTTGCGCTTTCTGATCGAGCGAAACGGTAGCGCTAATATCGCCTTTCGCAAGGCTATTATTCAAATCGACCAATGCGCTATGCAGCGAATCAAATTGCTGTTTGACCGTTTTAATAACACTCTCATCCTGTCCCGAAAATAGCGGTTTCGCCGCAAAAACAGTAATAGATTGCTCGGAACGCGTCAAAGTGGCTTGCGCTTCCGTGGATAATTCATCCACGGTCGGTCCGGTTCCCGTCTTGTTGGCATCCATCAAAATCCTGATACCGGCGCGATTAAGCGTATTGCGGGTTTGCACCAACTCTAACCAACTGGCGTAAAGCGCAGCCTGTTCATCACGAATATCCTGATACCCGGAAAAATATTGCTGATCCTGCCTTAACGAGTGATAAAACATCCCCCCTGAAGAAAGCTCCAGTAATCCCAAAATAGCTAAAATAAGAAATAAGCTAGTAACGACCTTCATTCGGTTAAACATGCCTGAATTCCCAATACACCTGGTACTCAATTTATCGGCAAACGGCGGGCGAACTTTATCGGTAAATAGACAAATTAACGCATTGGCGGAATCGGGCGATTCCGCCGGTCAGCAACGCAATCAATGCTTGGCGGCGCCATCCACCAGAGCCATTTCCTCACTATTGAGCAGGCGTTCAATATCCACCAGGATCAGCATCCGTTCTCCCAGCGACCCAAGACCGGTGAGATATTCCGTGGCCAGCGTAACGGCGAATTCAGGCGCGGGACGAATTTGATCGGTCGTCAGCGACAACACATCCGACACACCGTCCACCACAATCCCCACTACCCGCTCGTTCAGATTCAGAACAATCACTACCGTGTTGTCGTTATACTGCACATCCGATTGGTCAAATTTAATCCGCAGATCAAGAATCGGTACGATAACGCCGCGCAGATTAGTGACGCCTTTGATAAAGGCGGGTGTATTGGCGATACGAGTGACCTGATCATATCCTCGAATCTCCTGAACCTTCAGTATATCTATGCCGTATTCTTCATCGCCCAGGGTAAAGATCAGGTATTCCTGCCCTACGGTTTCCCCCGTCAGCGCGGCGACATTTGCGAGTCCTGCCATGGTGTTCACCTTATTATTCAGTCGGCTATTCCCGTCATCTTTCAAGTTGCGATACATTGGTTTCCTGCAACTTAAAAGCTATGGGGTATAAATGTTACAGATCAAGCAGCACCGGACAGCCGTTTATTACGGTTTAGGCCCTGTAGTGCGGATACATCAATAATCAGTGCCACACTGCCATCACCTAAAATGGTGGCGGCGGAAATTCCAGGCACTTTGCGATAATTGCTTTCTAGATTTTTGACCACCACTTGATGTTGGCCTATCAGTTGATCAACCAGCAAGGCATAGCGACGACCCGCGCTTTGCAAGATCACCACAATCCCTTCGGTAGGATCGGTTTTGGCGCCGGCCACATCAAACAGGCGATGCAATTCAACCAACGGCAGATATTCGCCTCTGACCTGCAAAACCTGTTCGCCGCCGGCCAACGGGTGGATATCCTCTTCCTGGGGTTGCAAGGATTCCATTACCGTATTGAGCGGTAAGATAAACACATCCTGACTGACTCTGACCGACATGCCGTCCAGTATGGCCAGCGTCAGCGGCAGCAGAATACGGATGGTGGTTCCTTTATCGGCCTGGGACAAGATATCCACATGACCGCCCATCGCCTGGATATTACGTTTCACCACATCCATGCCCACGCCCCGGCCGGAAACATCGGTGACCTGTTCGGCGGTGGAGAAACCCGGCGCGAAAATCAACATGCCAACTTCCTCGTCGGTCATGCTGTCGCTTACCGGCATGCCTTGTGACAATGCCTTGGCCAGGATTTTTTCACGATTGAGCCCGGCGCCGTCATCAATCACTTCGATGCAGATATTGCCGCCCTGATGTTCGGCGCGCAGGGTTAAATTACCAACCGGGCTCTTGCCCATCGCCACACGGTTTTCGGGTATTTCGATGCCATGATCCAGGCTGTTGCGCACCAGGTGGGTTAGCGGGTCGATAATTCGTTCGATAAGGCTCTTATCAAGCTCGGTTGAACTGCCTTCCAGATTAAGTTGCACCTGTTTATCCAGCTTGGCGGCCAAATCGCGCACCAACCGGGGAAAACGGCTGAAAACATATTCCATCGGCATCATGCGAATCGACATGACCGATTCCTGCAGATCGCGGGCATTACGTTCCAGTTGTCCCATACTATTGAGCAAATCACTATGATAGGCAGGATCGAGGGTGCCGGAACGCTGAGCAATCATGGATTGGGTAATCACTAACTCACCAACCAGATTGATTAATTGATCCACTTTTTCCACCGCCACGCGGATACTGCTGTCCGCCGGTTTTATCCGCGGGGCCCCCGAATCAGCCGGCCGGCCCTGCGCCGCGGCGACCGTGGAATTGATTGGCGAAACATTGTCGGGACGCTCGCTGCCGGCCTTGGCTTGGCTTATTTGTTGATTCAACGCGGCGATAGGCGTATTCGTCGCGCTAGCCGCGGGCGGCTCCTGATTCGCAGCCGGTGGTGCGGCTTCACTATCAAACAAGGCGTCGCTCGCCGACTGAATGTCAACCACTGTCGTCCCGGCCGGTTCGTTACTGGCCACCGGCGAAGCGGCTTCAGACGAAGTATCGTCGAAATGGATTTGTTCGGCATCGAGCACAAAACAGAGCACTGCGCTAATATCGTCTTCACCGACCGTGGTTTGTAATTGCGCGCTTAATGAGTCTTCGGTTTGTTCATGCTCAAGCACTGTGCCCAGATTGCCGAGTTCGTCCAGCATGAGGGGAATTTCTGTACTTTGCAGCGAAGTTAAGCGTATATGACGCACCGTATCCGCGATGATTGCCGGAGGATTCGCACCGCCCGCCGCTGGATTCCCCGGTACCATGCCTTTGGCTTCCAAAGCCAGTTGGCGTAAAGCGGCACAGATATAATCAAAGCTTGCCGCATCCGGTTCCTGGGCCGTTTTGTAAGCATCTAATTGATCCTGCATGATATCCTTGGTTTCCAAAAAGAGGTTAACGATTTCCGTGCTGAGAGACATTTCCCCTCGTCGCGCCTCATCCAGCAAATTTTCGAGTAAATGAGTCGTTTCCTGCAACACCGTGAAGCCGAATGTTCCCGCCCCGCCTTTAATGGAATGCGCCGCGCGGAAAATCGCATTCAGCTGTTCGCTGTCCGGATTTTCCGGATCCAATATCAGCAGGTGCTGTTCCATATCCGCCAGCAATTCGGCGGCCTCATCAAAAAAAGTTTGGTAAAATGCGCTAATGTCCATGCTCATAAAATTACCCCTGCTGAATCACATTCGTTAGACGGTGAGTTGCTGATGTCCCGTCACTACCTCAAATCGCCGAATCACCCCAACCTGGTATTGCCGGCCGGGCAGTCGTTTGTTCCGGATGCCTGCGACAACAGCTTCCGGCACAGTGTATGGTATTGCCGACGCCAAGGCCCTGGACGGCATGCCAGGCCGCTTAATGTCATCACCCCATAGCGCCGCGCGGGGGCTGGGCGCCGATGTCGGGATAAGGGTTCTGGCATCCGGAGCCGGCGTGACGGCTGTCGAAATGGCGGAGCGAGTCTTGCGCGCCGGCGTTGAA
>Ga0224527_1000174_pt1 | contig 48916 bp, 46 predicted proteins | sample CBST0metaG_FD_179882 | JGI IMG/M metagenome (GOLD analysis project Ga0224527, IMG submission 179882) | Peat soil microbial communities from Stordalen Mire, Sweden - C.B.S.T0 | ecosystem: Environmental > Terrestrial > Soil > Wetlands > Peat | place: Sweden: Norrbotten County, Stordalen Mire...
TCACCGTGCTTACCAAATTTGCTCATCCAGCCATGTAGTGTATTGGAGCTTAAATCTAGCTCTCGCGCCACTTCGGCTACCGGTTTTCCGCTCTCTTTAACCCGCTTAACAGCCATTAACTTATATTCTTTATCAAATGTTTTCACTCGTGAACCCCTCCCTTGTTTATATTATACTACACGTTCTAGGTGTCCATAAAATCGCGGTAGGGTCAGAAAGTCTCTAAGGAAATAAATTTAAAAGCACCGTCATAGCGGCTATGCTCAGTTCTGCATGTTTATGAATATTAAAAATTACAACTCAGTTATGCTTTCGCATAAACTCATTTTCAACTAAAAAAAGTCCGACTTTTAATCAAAACTATTTAATGCCAATTATTTAATGCCATAGAACCCTTGTATTATACGGGTTCTAATTTATGCCAACGAGTTTTGATAGTAAACAAAAGTTTAGGGTACGACCACACGCTCACCAATATCAAAATCTGTAGTATTGCCCACGATACCACCCGTATCTACTAAAATTCCTCGCCCATGGGGTGTAATAATCAAAGTGGCATCGCCTTGCCCTACATCAATAAAATGAACTCTTACGGGACAAGGATATACATGATATAAAATAATACAACTAATGATAACCAACAACAATACTTGGCTGTAACGAGGCCATCTTTTTACTAACTCTGTTAATGATAACACATTTTTCGGTTTATACCCATACACCCATGCTAACAATACATAATATACCACGCTACCCACCATTCCAATAGCGGGAATATATAGCTTAGCTCCCGGCACAGCTGCCAACCACTCCGTACATTGAATGACCATACCAATTAGCAGACTACATATAACCATCACAATATTACCAGCCATTGATGATGCTATACCTAACATTGCACCAAATAGCCCTAGTATTACCACCCATTCAATCACAGGAACAATGACAACATTAGCTACCAAGGAGCTGAGTGAAAAGCTATTAAAATACCAAGCAATGAACGGTAATACCCCCAGCTGGGCAGCAATCGTTACCGCCATGAGCTGGGCCAACCAAGTAGGCAACCAGGTCAGCATGGCCACAGTTTTGGTGTTCAGAAATACCAGTCCTGCTGTCGAAGCAAAGGATAGCTGAAAACTCAAATCATACAATAAGGCTGGTTGCTGGATCAACATGCCCAGGGCTGATAATAGCAAAGCATTACTCGCATCCTTTTCTCTGCCAATCAACACTGCCCCCAAAGCGATCAGCCCCATTACTAGGGAACGTAGTACTGGCGGCGTCAAGCCACAAAACACGGCGTAAAACGTCACCATAGTAGCTGCAACTAAAGGTACTACTTTCGGCGGCAAAGGAAACCTTTTGGTTACAAGAGTACCAAGGGTGGTAACTACCCCCACTACCAAGGCAATATGAGACCCCGAGACCGATAAAATATGTACGATACCCGTAGTAGCAAAATCAGCAACAATGTTCTGAGGAATACCACCGTAGCCCCCAAATAGCATGCCTGCTAAGATACCCGCATGAGACTCTGGCATGACTTGTTGCATCTGTTTAATGATTTTGTCTCGCCACATTGCCAATGTCTGCTGCCATGAAAACTTATTATGAGTAGCTACAATATGAATATCATTTTCCTTACAGGACATCCGCACCCGTATGCCTTGTCGCTGGGCAGCAGCCACACTGTCATATTGAGCAGGATTATTATAGCCATGTAACAGTACCACTGGACCTGTTACGCAAATCTCATCATTAGCATGTAGTCGTGCTTTGGTGCTGTCTTGCCTTACACTTACAGGCAAGATACCGGTAAGGGTAACTTTTTCCCCAGCAATGACGTGCCCTTGCTTACTCTCTATCAAGTAGCGAACTTTACTTTTCCCTTCTTCTGACGGTGTTACTTGAGGAATTTCAACAATCGTCCCATACACTACCATGGTCTGCCCTTGATAGCGGCTAATGTCCGTAGGACTTACAACATCATCATGTAAAAAGCGTATCATACCAATCACAAAAAATAAGATCCCTACCAACCACAGCACAGGTTTTTGACCATAAACCTGCCAGATAATTAGTATGATCAGCGCAATACTACTGCTATACAGTAAGGGTAATAGCCAGCTATAACCACTAGCGCACCACGCCCCCGCTGCAAAGCTTGCCGTAATGATGGGAATTACATTGGTCATCTCTACATTCCTCTTAGATGGTTATTTTATCTTTCATTTTTTCAAACTTACTAGAACTAACGCCTGGTACCTTCTTTAGCCCTTCAATATCGCTAAAACCACCATTGGTTTGCCGATATTCTACAATCCGTTCTGCCAAAGCTGGACCTACCCCGGGCAATGTATCTAAAGCAGTTTTATCTGCACTATTGATATTAATCATCCCTTGCCCTTTCCCTATGCTAACTGGCGGAGTAGAAGTACCATTACTCTGACTAACAGGTGCTTTGGCTACCACATTAATATGCATACCATCTTTAACAAGTTGTGCCATATTGGTTTTCGTCACATCCGCCTCTGGTGTAAGACCACCCGCCAAGGTCACTGCATCAATCACGCGTGCATTCTGTGCTAGCTTAAAAACCCCTGGCTTATTCACCGCCCCGCTAATGTAGATCACTATTTCATTGGACTTTTCTTCATTACCTTTAGCTCCTTTCATAACCTCACCCGTTGTTACGTGCTCACTGACTGAATTTTTCTGCCAAAAACTATAAAAGCTCCCAACTATCATCACCAGGGCCAGCCCAACAATCAGAATTATTTTCTTCCGTCGTTCCTCCATCATCGAACATCCTTCCTATCATGTAAAATGCTGTTGATAATTAACAGTATTCCTTTTTTTGTCAATAAAAATACAAGAGGACGATGATTCTGTCTTAGTCAAGACAAAACTACCGTCCCCCTGTGCTACAATCAGTATTTTTTTAAGATTAGCCTACTACTTCATTCAAAGCAGCTATTAATGCAGCAAGATCAATGCCATGAGCCGCTGCCCCTTGCTCAATGTTTTCAAAACGTGCTGCTGAACATCCGCAGCAACCCATGCCATAATTTCTAAATACTGCGATGGTTTCAGGATTTTTTTGAACCACTTCACCAATGCTCATATCTTTAGTAATTGCCATTATTTTTTCCACCCTTTTTCTTTTTAGATCAGAAACAGATTACTGTTACCCATTTTTTAGTATATGTCTATATTACTGTTTTTATTATAAATCTCGCGATTACTTGTGTCAATATCAACTACCACCCCTATCGTCAATTATTTGATTACAATATTGACTAGTTTTTGTGGTACACAAATTACTTTTACCACTTGCTTACCGGCAATTAAGGCCTGAACTTTTTCTTGTCTCATCGCCTTTTCTTCCAATTCTTTAGGGCTTAGTCCAATTGGAACCACAATTTTTTCCCGTACTTTGCCATTAATTTGTAACACAATTTCGATTTCGTCTAATTGCACAGCACTGGGATCAAACACTGGCCAAGCGTGTTTATGAACGCTCCCTTGCCCAATAGTTTGGCTCCATAGTTCTTCGCTAAGATGAGGAGCAAACGGCGCCATTACACAAAGTAGGCTGGCCAGCACTTCCCGTACCAAGCCGCTATTAAAGGCTGAGCTTTCATCCTTCACAGCATACATGGCATTGACTAATTCCATAATCGAACTGATTGCCGTATTAAAGTTATGACGTTCGCCAATATCTTCAGTTACTTTCTTGATGGTTGCATGTAACGCACGTCTCAGCTCACGTTCTCTCTTCGTTAATGTACTCAGGTCATACTTAGCATCATCAGCAGCCATGAATGGTGCATAATGGGCAACAATGCGCCACAAACGGCTTAAGAAACGGTAAGACCCCTCAACGCCTTGATCATTCCAATCTAGATCACGTTCTGGTGGTGCCGCAAACAAAATAAATATGCGCGCCGTATCTGCACCATAGCGATTAATAATTTCTTCAGGGGATACTACATTGCCCTTGGATTTGGACATTTTTCCCCCATCTTTCGTAACCATACCTTGAGTTAAGAGGTTTTCAAAAGGCTCATTTACATTCACAAGTCCGGCATCCTTCAATACTTTCGTAAAGAATCTTGAATATAAGAGATGCAAAATCGCATGTTCAATACCGCCAATATATTGGTCCACTGGTGCCCAGTAGTTAGCCTTTTCTTTATCAAAAGGCATTCCCTCATTATGAGGATCAGCATAACGCATATAATACCATGAAGAACAAATAAAGGTATCCATGGTATCGGTTTCACGTTTTGCAGCACCACCACATTTCGGACAGGTACAATTTACGAATTCCTCAACCTTCGCCAAAGGAGAAACCGCACCTTCACCAAAATTCACATTATCCGGTAACAGTACTGGTAGTTGCTCTTTCGGCACCGGCACAGTACCACATTGTGGACAATTAATCATGGGAATCGGTGCACCCCAATAGCGTTGACGTGAAACCAGCCAATCCCGCAAACGATAATTCACATGTCGTTTACCACAGCCCTGCTTCTCCAACCACTGAGCGATGGCCACCTTACCTGCTTCATTGTCCATACCGCTAAATTCACCAGAGTTAACCATAACCCCAGCACCGCCATAGGCCCCTTCCATACTTTCGATGGTGTAGGTTTCCCCGGCAGGCTGAATCACTAATTTCTTCGCCAAATTGTATTTAGAAGCAAACAGCCAATCCCGTTCATCATGAGCAGGAACACCCATCACTGCCCCTGTACCATATTCCACTAATACATAGTTAGCTACCCAAATTGGCACTTGCTCACCAGTAAACGGATTAATGGCATAGGAACCCGTAAAGATACCTTCTTTTTCAAATTCACTAGAAGTGCGGCTAATTTCGCTCATATTACGAACGCTCTCCACAAACTCCCGTACGGCCTCAGCATTGTCTTTGCCAGCAATTAATTTTTCTACCATTGCATGCTCAGGAGCAAGTACTACATAACTTACACCAAAAACAGTGTCGTGTCTGGTGGTATATACCGAAATTTTTTCATTGATCTCAGGTACCGCAAAGCTAAATTCAGCGCCTTCACTACGACCAATCCAATTTTCTTGCATGGTTTTAACGCGATCAGGCCAACCTTTCAATTCATCAAGATCACTCAGTAAGCGATCCGCATAATCAGTAATTTTAAAGAACCATTGTTCCAATTCTTTTTTGATGACAACACAGTCACACCGCCAGCAACAGCCATCAATAACCTGTTCATTGGCAAGTACAGTATTACAATCATTACACCAATTCACGGCTGCTTTTTTCTTATACGCAAGCCCGCGCTCAGCAAATAGCAAGAATAACCATTGGGTCCAACGATAGTAGTCAGGATGGCAGGTTGCTACCTCCCTGTCCCAATCATAAGAGAGACCTAATTCTTGTTGTTGACGACGCATATTAGCAATATTTTCCCAGGTCCACTTCGCTGGATGTACCCCATGCTTAATGGCGGCGTTCTCAGCAGGCATCCCAAAAGAATCCCAGCCCATGGGGTGAAGTACATTAAAGCCTTGCATGGTTTTAAAACGAGCAATTACATCACCAATGGAGTAATTACGGACATGCCCCATATGTAAGTTGCCAGAGGGATAGGGAAACATTTCCAAAACATAGTATTCTGGACGCTTGGGATCAAGTTCAGTCTTAAAAGCGTTAGTTTCTGCCCAGTGTTTTTGCCATTTGTTTTCAATATTTTGCGCGATATATTTTTCATCCATTGAAAAAACCTCCTACTTTCTTTAAAGAATATTAAAAAACGCCCCTTGGCTTATTAGCCAGGGACGAGTTAACTCGCGGTACCACCCTGATTGATGACAAAATGCCATCCTCTCAATAATTGTTAACGCCAATCATCCGTCAGCCACTATTAGTGTCATGGCTGCTCCTCCACAGCGAGTTCAACCATCTTGAGGATTGGCTTGCATCACCCGCCAACTTTCTGCACCACAAGGATCAGTCTACTACTCTGTATCTAAGGATTTAATTATTATTATATCCCACCTGTTATCCTAAGTCAACTTGCCGACTACTGCCTTTTCAGAAAGTGTTCTACTTTTGAAAATAGCGCATATCATGTTGTGTGGGAGGTGTAATATGTATAAGTTAATTATTGGCAATGTCAGAATTACCGTTTCTGATGATACCATCAGCCGCGAGCAAGCTGCTACTGCTGCCAGACAGGCCATCGCCATAGCTCAGGGTCAAGGAAAGTTCATATCTCACCTTGAAATCAACGCTGGTGAAACAGGTCTTGAGGTCATACCAACGGAAAAGGCTGGTCATAGGGCATCCCGAAAAACCATAAAACATAGTATGATTGACGGCATGCAAGCCGCCATACAAGAAAAGCTATGCCCCTCCGGCAATTTCAGTACCAAAGACTCTTGGTTTGATAGCGAAACTGGTCAAGAATGGACTGGTAGCTCCGTAAGTGATGCCCGGGATGAAGTCCTGAAAGCCTTCGAAGAATGGGCTACATCGGTAAAGTAATCATTTTAAAAGAAATCGTGAAACCAGACTACCCAATGAGCAGTCTGGTTTTTCTTTTTCCGCCATTCTTTTTTCCATTATACATAAAAACACCCTATAGGGTAGACTTTTTTACATGTCTATCCTATGGGGTGTTTTTTATCATTCCTGTTCTTTTACCACAAGGACTGAGCAGCCGCATTCGCTAGTGCAGCTAATGGTCCAGGGTATATACCAATACACAAAGTTGCAATCAGACTAATCAGAGCCACAATACGCAGTGCTGTGCTTGTAGTAAACTCCTGCTGATTCTTTGCTTCCTTACTATACATCACTTTGACCACACCCATGTAATAATACACAGATACCATGGACATTACAAGCCCTAACATAGCAATCCCGAAGTAACCTTTATCGGTAATTGCCGTAAATATATACAATTTACCGACAAAACCTGCCATTGGCGGAAGACCTGCCATGGATAACAATGATACCGTCATAACCACCGCCAAAAACGGCGACTTTTGGGACAATCCGGAAAGATCGTCAATCTTATCTGAACCGCATTGGTTACTAACGGCTGTCGTTACAGCAAAGGCACCGACATTGGCCACCATATATAGCACGGCGTAAAATAACATTCCCTTAACTCCGGCTGCATCAGCAGCCAAGAGACCTGATAAAATATAACCAGCTTGCGCTACGGAGGAATAGGCCAACATGCGCTTGGTATTCGTCTGCCATATGGCGACTGTAATCCCTACAACCATACTTAGTCCCGCCAGTACACTTATAACAGGCAACCAATACCCTTGTAAGTTCGCAAATGCTACTAAGAAAACTCGTAGTAATACCGCAACCCCAGCAGCCTTTGATGCCATGGCTAGCATAGCAGTAACAGGAATCGGCGCGCCTTCATACACATCGGGAGCCCACATGTGGAAAGGAGCAATGGACAGTTTAAAACAGAAACCAGCAAGCATGAGCCCTAAGCCCAGAAGCATCGCCGGACTAGCCGTAACATGAGTAGCGATTTGACTCAGCACAATACTGCCGGTAAAACCATATACCCAACTCATACCATACAGCAACACTGCGCTCGCTGCCGAACCAAGAATCAAATACTTTGTACCAGCTTCACTTGACTTAACACTTCTTAAATCAAACCCAACTAGAATATAAAAAATAATGGTCATTAATTCCAAGCCAACAAACACCGTTAATAAATCATTGGCGGACACCATAACCATCATGCCCACTAAACTCAGCAATAATAATGCATAAAATTCTCCAGTATTGTGAGTCAGTCCTTCGATATAATCAAAGGAAAACAGCAGGGTTAAGATGGTCGCCACGAGGAATAACTGCTTGAAAAATAAAGCAAATTTGTCGAGAACAAAAAAACCATGATACACCGTCGCTGAACTTCCATATTGATTAAAGGTATAAACTAGAATCCCGAGTAAACCGCACACTGCAAAATATCCTAAACTGCGGCGTGCCTCTTCACGTGGCATCAATAAGTCAAAGACGATGATCAGCAAAGCAAGAATTACAACTGCGATCTCACTAGTCAACAGTGCAATATTCATTGAAAAACACCTCCCAGCAAGGTCGGCGTAACGTGCAGATTAACCAGTAACCCCATTACCGGTTCCATACCACTATTAACCATACCCATTAATAATTGTGGGAAAACACCAACTACTACTAAAACAGTCCCCAGTAATACCAGGGATACTAATTCAACTCCAGAGGCATCGCGGCAAACATCGAATTCCGCGCGTCGCGGTCCAAATAGCACATTTGCCAGTACGCGCAATATATAAAGGGCCGTGAACACAATACCGGAAATGGCCAGTAGAGTATAGAGGGGGTATACTTCAAACGCGCCCACAAAAGTTGTAAACTCGGGGATAAATCCGGCTAACGCTGGCAATCCTAGGGAACTCATTCCTGCTAGCATAAAGCCAGTAGCTACCCGTGGCATTTGGTGTGCCAGCCCCCCAAGACTTTGCACCTGCCGCGTATTTGTTTTGTCATAGACCAGACCAATCATTGCAAAAAATAAAGCACTCATGATCCCATGGGCAAACATATTGGCAATCGCACCATCAATACTGATCACATTTAGGGCGGCCAAACCAATCAGTATATATCCCATGTGGGATATTGACGAATACCCGACAATATATTTTAAGTCTTTCTGTGCAATGGTAACAAAAGCAGCGTATAAAACATTCACCACCGCAAACAGCGCAATAAACGGTGCCCAAAATTTTATCCCTAGAGGTAAAACCAGCAACCCGATTCGAATCAAGCCATAGCCACCAATTTTCTTCAACACTCCAGCATGGAGCATGGATACCCCTGTCGGAGCTGCCGCATAACCATCCGGCGCCCAACTATAAAATGGCCACATTGATAACGTGGAACCAAAGCCAAGTAGCAACAAGAAAAATGTGACCACTTGAACATGTTCTGATAAATTCCCAACCACATGAGCCTGTGCTAAAGCTTGCATACTGAATGTTCGTAGCCCTGCTGAAAAAGCATTCAAATATAACATGATAACCCCGGCAATCATAAAGGCTGATCCTATTAATAAGTAAATGGTCAGTTTCATCGCTGCGTATTCTTTACTTACTCTTTCTGAAGAACCCCAAACAACGATCATAATATAACTCGGAATGATCCCCAGTTCATAAAACAATAGGAACATGAACAAATCTTGGGATACAAATGTTCCGATTGCACCGACTATCAAGAGCAACAATTGAATAAAGAATTCTTTAGAGCGTTTCTCCACATTCCAAGAAACAAAGACGGTGGAAAAACCAACCAGCATCGTCAAGAGTAGCAGTGGCATGGAAATTCCATCCACACCTACCGCATATGCTACACCCAGCTCACTAATCCAAGGGATAGTCTCTACATATTGCAACCCTCCTACGCTAACATCATAAGCCCAGTAAGCATACGAAGTTAAGCCAAGGGCAATTGCCATCGTTACCGCAGATATCATCTTTATGGTTTTGTCAGCTTCACGGGGCATAAAGGATAACACCAGTATCCCCCAGATAGGCGTTAGTAAAATTGCCGTTAATAATGGAAAATCAATCATTTTAGTAACCACCTCCCGATAAAACGCCCTTAAATAGTGGACTCAGTAGCATTAACCATACTACAACGATTAGTATCGCTCCAAACATGATTAAACCATATTGCTGCAACTTACCTGTCTGGGCTTTACGTACCAGATTACCCAATTGAACCGGTAAACCGCCTATTCCATTTACAGCACCTTCAACAAAATAAAGTTCCAGCCAATACAACATTTTTGCTAATCCATCAACAAAAGTGTGATTTATCCACAAGTAAAATTCATCAATATAATATTTGTGGAAACTCAGCTTATATACAGTACTGAAACGCCTGGATAGTTTATCTGATGAAACCTTACCCGAACCGTAGATAAACCACGCCAAGGAAATCGCGAGTATCGACAATACCGTCGACGTTGCCGCGATGCTCCAATTTAAACCTTCGTGTGAAACTGGGCCAAAACGAACCCAGTCACCAAAATGAGTAGCATACGGTATATACCCGCCAATAATAGCAAGAGTACCGAGCACTACTAATGGTATGCGCATGGACATTGGCGCCTCATGAGGATGATTGTCCGGTTTTTCAGCCCCACAAAAAACAACAATTAATAGTCTTGCCATATAAAATGCCGTCATAAAGGAAGTTACTACGGCAATGGTGTATAATGGCATACTAACCTGAGAAACCACCAATAGAATTTCATCCTTGGAAAAGAATCCAGCAAATGGCGGAATCCCAGATATCGCAAGTACACCAATTGTCATAGCGGCAAAGGTAACTGGCATTTTATGACGCAATCCGCCCATCTCAAAAATGTCATTTTTATCGGGCAAGCCGTGCAATACCGCGCCGGCTGCTAAGAACATCAATGCTTTGAAAAAGGCATGTGTCATCAGATGAAACATGGAGGCCGTAACACTGCCTACACCAAGGGCCAACATCATATACCCCAACTGACTGACAGTAGAATACGCTAAAATGCGTTTAATGTCCCGTTGGGTAAATGCAATACTAGCAGCAAAGAAAGCTGTAAACGCCCCAACCCAAGCTATTACTTCCATTGCATTTGGCAAGGCACTGAATAAGAAGAAAGCTCTCGCTATCAAATACACCCCAGCTACCACCATGGTAGCAGCATGAATGAGGGCTGATACTGGCGTCGGGCCCTCCATCGCATCCGGCAACCACACATGCAAGGGAAACTGTCCTGATTTCCCCACAGGGCCAAGGAACAAGAGGAGTGCTACGATGGTCAGCAGGTTTGTGCCATGCTGCGCAACATATAGAGGTACATTAGACGCGATCTGCGCAAAGTCCAATGTGCCAAATAAAATCTGCAAAAACAAGATTCCGACCAGTAACCCAAAATCACCAATGCGCGTAGTAATAAAGGCTTTTTTAGCAGCTTCCCGCGCAGAAATTTTGTGAAAATAGTAGCCAATCAAAAGATAGGAACACAATCCAACCAATTCCCAAAAAACAAACAACTGTACAAAGTTGACTGCAATGACTAACCCTAGCATCGCAGAGGCGAACAATGACAAGTACGCAAAAAAGCGTCCAAATCCAGCATCACCACGCATATATCCAATTGAATAGATTTGTACCATTAAGGCTACTAAGGTAACGATTACCAGCATCATCGCCGATATGGGATCAATATATACTCCCATATCAACATGGAGCCCCGCTATCGAAAGCCAAGGTACTCTCTGAATCAGTGGATTGTCCACCGTGATGTGATTGACTATCACACCATACCCTACCCCTAAGGACAAAACAAAACTGATTACGCTCATACAAACAGATACCGTCGCCGCCAATATCGGAAGGCGGCGTAGAAAAAATCCCACTATTATAAAACCCATTGCCGGTAACAATGGAATAAGCACAACATGAGACAATGCATATTGGTTAAACAATTTTTTTCACCTACTCCCTAATGCAATCTTACCAGTGCATCTCATCAAGTCTCGCAGCATGCACCGTGTTCCGATCATAATATACTCGAAAGATCATTGCCATTCCAACCGCTACTTCAGCAGCCGCTACTGTAATTGTAAATATGGCAAATATTTGTCCGGTTAAAACCTCCGGTGTTACAAAGCGTGAAAAGGCAATTAAGTTGATATTAACAGCATTCAGCATCAGCTCAATGCTCATCAAAATACCAACGATGGTTCTCTTGCTCAATACCCCATACAAGCCAATCCCAAACACCATAGCTGCAACTGTTAAAAAATGAGTCAATCCAATCATTCTTCCACTCCCTTTGCCAAAACAATCGCACCAATCATAGCTGCCAGCAAGAGTACTGCCCCTACTTCCATTACCACCATATAATCGGTTAGTATTAACTGAGCAAGGAGGGATGGAGTATCTTCCACAATCACCTTACTGGAATAATGCCAGGTTGTAGTCGCTATGACTCCCAAGGTAACAACAACAAACAGACCGCTTACCAATGTAACTATCTTGGACGGAATATTGGCTTCCGTATCATTAGTCCCATGCCGCAAACTACGTCTGGTAAGCATCGTCCCAAGCACAAAAACAATCGCAATTGCTCCATTGTAGATTAAAATTTGGACTGCTGCCAAAAAGTCCGCCTGCAAGAGCACATACAAGCCACTTACGCCGATAAAACATAAAGCCATCAGTAATGCACTATGCACAAGATTGCTTTTTGTCACAACCCCAAAGGCGGCTGCTACTGTAATCGCCGCAAATATATAAAATGCGATACTATAGGCTAGCTCACTCATCCTTCTCCCTCCTCTTAAGGGTATCCTCTTGCTCGGTCTTGTCCCCTTGGGCTACCTCTACGGTTGTCGTCCCTGACTTTTCCTTGGCAAGTGCTAAACAATCAACATCCAAATCCTCTTTAAAGTACCGTGCATTCTCATAATTTTTGTCCCAACAAATCGCGTTTGTCGGACATGCTTCAATACAATAATTACAATACAAACACAATCCTGAATGATATACATATGACTTTAAGTAGCGCTTTTTCTGTTCATCACTGCCTGTAGTCAACTCAATCACATGATTAGGGCATGCCCTTGCGCACAGTCCGCACGAAATGCATTTTTTATTATCTAACTCCAGCTCACCACCACGAAAACGGGCGGGCATGGTTAGCTTTATTTCGGGATACTGTAGCGTTTCCTTTTTGCCAAAGAAAGCTTTTAAGGTTACGCGCATGCCCTCTAATAATCCTTTACCAACCATAGCTTTCCCTCCTAACTAAAAAACTCATAAATATACATGCCAATCCCGGTAACAATGATATTAAGCACTGCCAATGGCAGTAACACTTTCCAGCCGAAAGACATCAGCTGATCAATACGCAACCTTGGAAAAGTCCAACGGAACCACATAAATAGGAAAATCATTCCGGCCACTTTAAGAAAAAACCATATCCAACCAGGAAGCCATGGTCCATTCCAACCGCCCAAAAACAAGGTAGTGGCAATTGCTGAAACAGCGAATAAATTGGCATATTCAGCCAAAAAGAACAGAGCCCATCGCATGCCCGTATATTCCGTAAATGGCCCCGCAACGATTTCTGACTCACCTTCGACTAAGTCAAAAGGTGCCCGATTAATTTCTGCTGTTGCCGTAATCACATAAACCACAAAGGCAATGGGTTGTAAAAGAATAAACCAAGTATGTTGTTGCGCAGCTACGATTGTGCTCATGCGCATTGAGCCTGACAACATCACAATTCCTAGAATCGAAAGCACCATCGGAACCTCATAACTAAGCATTTGGGCAACGGTCCTCATGCCACCCACCAAAGAATACTTGTTATTAGAAGCCCACCCTGCCATCAGAAAAGGTAACACCGACTGGGAGGACATGGCTATAAAATAAAAAATACCAATGTTTAAATCCGCAAAAATCGCCTTATTGTCAAAGGGAAACACTACAAAAACTGCAGCTGCAGGGATGAACAGCAACATCGGCGCCAAGACCCACATCCATTTGTCAGCGCCAGCTGGCATAATATCCTCTTTTGCCATTAGCTTAATCATATCCGCTACCGACTGTAGCGTCCCTCCTGGACCGACCCGGTTAGGACCTGACCGCCGCTGCATGAAGGCACTTATCTTTCGCTCAGTATAAACCAATACAACTGCCGTCAAAGAAATAATCGTAAAAATAGCCCCAATATTGATTAAGCTCATACAGATATCTACTAACTGCGGGTCAGGTATAAACTGTCCTAATAGATCTCTTAGTACTTTTGCAATTCTAAACAATCCTGTTATCTCTTGCATACCTTATGACTCCTCTTAATAAAGTTTAACAATCCACTTCCCCCATCAATGAATCTAATGTCGCTAGTACAGCTACAACATCACCGATAAGTAACCCTTGACAGGCTTCATTCAGCACCTGCAAATTAATAAAGGAAGGACGACGCACATGGAGGCGATAGGGGTTCACTCCGCCATCACTAACGATATAATAACCAAGCTCGCCCCGCGGATTTTCGATGGAATGATACACCTCACCAGCCGGTGGCTTCAACACTTTTGGAACCGTAGCCATAACCGCACCCTCAGGCATTTGCTCCAACGCCTGCGCAACAATACTAGCACTCTGCTTCATTTCTTCCATGCGGACAATATAACGGTCCCAACAGTCACCAACTTGGCCTAGTGGCACACTAAAATCAAAGCGCTCATAAATACCATATGGCTCTACTTTTCGAATATCATAGTCAACACCTGAAGCCCGCAAGGCTGGTCCAGTCAAGCCAATTTCCAATGCTCTTTGCCCACTAATCACACCCGTATTTTTTAAACGGTGATACAGAATTTCATTGCCTGTCAATAAACGATGGTATTCATCAAGCATAGCAGGAAAATCTGATAAAAAGCGCTGCAGTTCTGGGATAAATTCTGATGGTATATCCGCTGAGACGCCGCCAAATCGTATATAGGTATAGGTCTGTCTGGCACCGCAGGCCATATCAAACAAATCCAAAATCCGCTCACGACTGCGAAAGCCAAACATCATTCCAGTAGAAGCACCAAGGTCAATTGCCAGGGAGCCCATAAAAATCAGATGACTGGCTATTCGATTCAATTCAGTCATAATGATGCGCAAATATTCCGCACGTTCGGGCACTTTAATGCCCATCATTTTTTCTACCGTCTGACAATATCCTAAGTTATTTCCCATGGATGAAACATAGTCCAATCGATCCGTATAGGGAATAAATTGGGCATACGTTCGGCTTTCCGCCAACTTTTCAATACCACGATGCAGATAGCCCATATTGGGGATGGCTTGCACTACCGTTTCGCCATCCAATTCCAGTATGACTTGTAATACACCATGAGTACTAGGATGCTGTGGGCCCATATTCAAAGTAAAGGTTTCTGTCCTTAGCATAAATTAGTTACCTCCCTTCCCCGCATTACCATTCTTGTACGTCTTGCGCAATGGATGCCCATCAAACTCATCCCGCAGTAAAATACGCCGTAAATCAGGATGCTCGGTAAATGTTACGCCTAGCAAATCATAGATTTCCCGCTCCTGAAAATTTGCAGAAGGCCAAATAACGGTGGCTGATGGAATTTGAGAATCTTCCATACCACAACGGGTTTTTACGGTAATCGACTGATGAAGTGGCAATGAGTATAAATGATAAACAACTTCTATATATTCCAAATAATCCACTGCCGTCAGATTACGCAGCATATCAAATTGACATGACTCGTTAGTTTTAAGAAACTCGAGCGCATCTAGCAAGCGATGAGACTCAACAAGTAAAGCGGCCTGGGCTTCCTCGCCAATAATTTTTACGTCTTCCAAATACCGTTCTTGTATCTTAGTCAACAAATTATTTATGTCTTGATTACTCATGGCTTTCTCCTCGCAACCTGGGGATTCTTGATCTTGCGTTTTAATTCTAGCATTCCGTGAATCAAAGCCTCCGGCCGGGGCGGGCAACCAGGAATATACACATCGACTGGCAAAATCTTATCCACACCAGGAACAACTGAATAGGAGTCGGCAAAGGGGCCACCAGAATTCGCACAACTACCCATGGCTATGACGTATTTGGGTTCAGGCATCTGCTCATACAAACGTTTTAACGGAACAGCCATTGCCCAAGTCACAGTTCCTGCAACAATCAGCAAATCAGCTTGTCTTGGTGAAGCACGAAAAACCTCATACCCGAACCTTGACAAGTCAAACCGCGCGGCGGCAGCCGACATCATTTCGATTGCACAGCAAGCAAGACCCGAGGACAGCGGCCATAGTGAATTACTTCGCGCCCATTTTAATACGGTATCAAAACTGGCTAAAATTATATTTTTCTGCAATAACTCATTGTCTTGTTCTTCTTGTGTCTGCAATTTAGTTACTTCCATTCCAATGCTCCTTTCTTCCAGGCATATCCTAGCCCTACCAATAAAATACTAAGGAAAATAAACATTTCAATAAATGCAAACTTTCCTAACTGCTGAAACTTAATTGCCCAAAGATATAGAAAAACAGTTTCAATATCAAAAGCAACAAATACTAATGCATACAAAAAATAGCTTGCTCTAAATTGCACCCAAGTCTCGCCAACTGTATCTACACCACACTCATATGGTAAAGACTTTTCTACCCCATGATAGCGAGGACGAGGGCGAATAAAAAACGCAGTCCCTAACGCTAATAGTGGAAAAATCAAAGCAACAACCAGTAATAATCCAATATTTCCAAAATCCAGCAACATATTATCCCTCCTCCTTTGATAAATAATTACTTTACTTACGTACAATAGTAGTCTGTCACTTACACCCGACATCATACTTTTATTTTGGGTCCGCTTGTTTTTTCAGCCACTCCTCCAGTGCATCTGCTAATTTATAACACAAGATACAAAATACAAAATACAAGACGAGTTAAACATTCATGTTGATCTTATCTTCCAATTAATGTTTTATCTATTTTGGATGATTGTATCATAAATTAGGAATAATTAAAGTGACTACTGTCACAGTCTATTTTTTTTCATGAAGTTACATTATTCGTCACAACATATAAAACTCCTTCATTTATTAGTATAAAAGTTTTTTCTTATTGCCAGTGACAACAAGAAGAGAACCTATCCCCTCACGATCTCTGAAATAGTTATACGCTCTAATACCATCGCAAAATGAACCGGTCTCAATTGATGAGACCGGTTTTTTCTAACACATAATTATCCTTAGGATACAAGGTTTACAGAAGAAACTCGCCAATAGCCATTGTCTAGGCGGTTAAGGTTAACACTATAACTACTGCCATCATGAACCACTGCTACAATAGCCCGAAAACGATTTTCGTTGATTAAGCTAAAGGTATCAGCATTCACATCAAAGCCCAGCCCAGTTGCTGCTGACCTAACAATATCTACTGCACTGCCTACATTGCCGAGAATTTCGATTTTATCTAAATTCTCATTATATCTCTGCAATCGATCTAAAAATACTCCACGTGGTGCGAACCCACCACCATATTGAAGATTATCACGATTGTAGCCATTGTCCCTATTATCTCTATTATCTCTATTATCCCTATTGCCCCGATTGTCACGATCGCCCCGTATCTCCCGATCTGCAAGGCGTTCTCGATCCCTCTGAACAACATTTCTATGCAAATCTTGATGCACTAGTGGACTTTGCGCGGTTACTGTAGGAGAAGAAGTAGAAGTATTTTCAGCAGCCGAAACTTTGCTACCTAACGGTACACCATGCAATGTCGTGCCTGCCATAATGGCCATGCCCGCTAACGCAGCGACATAATGCTTATACTTACGACGAGATGGTCTGTGTTTCGCTAATTTTTTTTCCATACAAATTCTCCTTTCAAGTGATCTGTTATTAGTCTTCACTTTATATTTTTAAAAATCCCTGGTATTTTTTTATGTATAAACCTGATTTTCCAGTTACCCAAGTCAACAGAAAAGAAGCTGTCCTCAATATCATGAGACAGCTTCTTCCTTTTTACCTATTAGCAACGTATTCTATTTTCCCTAGTCCGCGCTGGGCTTATGTATGATAGCGCGACCCTATTAGCATGTCTTGTGTGCATTACGAGCTTATTTATAACCCTAATTGGTCAAATCCATAATTCAAGAGTTTTGTCGCATCACTCCAACGCTGATCATCATTGAGTAATACCGCTATTAATTGTACCCCACCCCGTTTAGCAGAAGATACTAGACAAGGGCCAGCGTCATGGGTATAGCCAGTTTTCACACCAGTAGCACCTGGATAGGTTCTTAACATTCTATCGATATTCTCTACATGAATGGTCGTGTCATTAAGAAAAGTTACATCATACTCCTTAGTCGACACAATTTTTGCAAAGTCAGGATTTTTCAACGCATAATTAGTAATTAAAGCCAAATCATAGGCAGTAGAGTAATGGTTATAAGGATCAGGTAAACCATGAGGATTAGAAAAGTGGGTATTGACTGCTCCAATTTTTTCCGCATTGGCATTCATAAGTTTTACAAACTGAGGAATTGAGCCTGCCACATTTTCAGCAATGGCCTCAGCAGCATCATTACCAGAAATCAACATCATTCCATTCATGGCATTAGACAAGGTTAATTGATCTCCAGCCTTAAGACCAAGTCTAGACTCTTCACAGGCCGCAGCATGAGGGCTTACCGTAACGATCTGATTTTGATCTCCATTTTCAAGAGCCGTAATTAAGGTCATTATTTTGGTAGTACTAGCTGGATACATTAGGCCATCTGGTTTTTTCGCAAATAATACTTGTTTGGTATCGGCTACCATTAACACAGCAGCTTCCGCACCAACTTGCGGCAACGGCACGGCTGCCCAGGCAACACTTGCCCACATTACAATAATAAGAGACACTAACGCTATGACTCGACGACGCATACACAACCTCCCAATCATTCTACTCCGTGATAAACACTAGATATATTTCTATTATACTGTATTTAAAATAAATATCCTTAAGTATATTCTGTAAACTAGTTGGCATTTATATACTATACATACCTACTCTTACACCTTAAACTCTTGTATTGCTCGCTGCAACCCCTCTGCCATCCTGGATAACACCTGACTAGCCGAGGCAATTTCTCCCATGGAAATAGCTTGTTGCTCAGTAGCAGTTGAAACGATTCCAGTCTGCTGGGCAACATTTTTACTTTCGGTATCAATTTCTTCCACCGAAAGCAATATGTATTCATTTCCATTGGTTACTTCCTGAATACCGGTGCTTATTTCCATGATTTGCGTTGAAATTTCCTGAATCATCGTAATAATTTCACGAAAACCTGCTCCTGCCCGATTTACAACCTCTGTACCGATGGTTACTTCTGCTTTACCATCATTCATAAACACAACGGCATTATCCGTTTTTTGTTGCACTTCACTAATTAATCCCCCAATTTGCCTGGCCGCTAATTGGGATTGTTCCGCAAGTTTACGAACTTCATCAGCAACAACGGCAAAACCACGCCCCTGTTCCCCAGCTCTCGCTGCTTCAATCGCTGCATTTAGAGCAAGTAAATTGGTTTGCCCAGCAATGGTTGATATCACTTCCACAATCTGTCCAATTTGCTGTGATTTTTCTTCTAATTCACCAATTACAGTTACGGTAGCATTGGTCTTCTGGTCAATGACCATCATTTGATTAATGGCCTTTTCGATTGCCAATTCACCTTCATTGGCCGTTTTTGCGGTCTTGGCTGCTGATGCAGATACAACGTGAATGTTCTCGGCAACTTGCTGAGTTTCTCGCGACATTTGTTTCACAATTTCCACCGTACCATAGACTAGACTTAATTGATTTTCTGCTCCTTTTGCCACTTCAGTAATTGAATTTGCAACATGATTAGAAACATCTGCTGATTGCTCGGCACTAGCAGTCATTTCTTGAGAGGAGGCCGCCAATTGTTCTGAAGTTTGGGATAGTTGTCTAATTAGCCCCTTCATATTCTTACCCATTGCATCAATAGCTTTCAATAACACACCAAATTCGCTCTTATCTTGAATACTGATTTCAGCAATGTCCTCGGAAAAATTCCCTTGTGATAATGCTCCTAAATATTGAATCATATCATTCATCCGCTTGGCAATGCCAGTCGCAATCATCCAACCAAAAACAGTAGTGATTATCGCGGCAATTACAATAATCCCAAGAAAACTTTGCATCGCTTTGTAAAAATTTTCTTTGTTTCTCCCATCAATATCATCTGCATTTTTGGCATTGTACTCGGCAAGCTTAGCTAAGTTATGATTAAAATCATCCTCATATTGACGTCCCTGTTGATTAAACACACGATAAGCTTCCTCATTCTGATTAGCAAGAGCAAGGGTAATAATTGCTTGACGAGCTTCTCTAAATTTATGTAGATTTTCATTCATTACTTTTAGGTTTTCTCTTTCAAAAAAGTCTAAGTTGCTATTTGCATAGTCGGAAATGTTTTGATCAAATTTCTTACTGGCCTCATCAATCTCTTGGATTTTTTTGATTTTATCGGCCTTATCGGTGGTAAGCATTAGATCAAACACATTGGCTTGAACGGTTCTGGCCTGCTGGCAGCTATCATTCAGCCATTTTATAGGTAGTAATTTATCATGATAGATATTATTTATATCATGATTAGATATGGCTAAATAATAATATCCCGTATAACCGACTGTCATTAATGATAACAAGACTATTACAATGAGTAGCAATAACTTACTAGAAATCTTCAAATCATTTAACCCGTTCATCTTAATCTTACCCCATTTCTCCATAGTAACGTTTATATATACATTATTATCCATTTATGCATAAAATCCTTCTTTTCAGTAAAAATAACCCAATTAATCCCCCTCTTAAAATACAATAAAAAAAGTCTCCACTCATCACGCTTGAGTAGAGATCAGTAGAGGCTTAGGCACCTTCAAAAAAATAAGTAGTCAGATTCTGGTCTATTTTGCGCTAGCCTTCATCACGATAACCCTTACATAGCCCACTATGTGTGGGGTATCGTTCTTCGCCTAGCACAAAATTTCCTCAGAATCTTTGACTACTTATTTTCTCTCAGATGCCTTATTTTTCATTTATAATATTTTCATGTATTTTTAAAATCATCTGACCATAGGTTTTGCCTGGTACAGCCCATTTCCCATTTAAATCCGTCCAGGTATAGGACTGCCCAAATTTATCTGACTTCTTGACCATTTCATACCGAGGATCGACGACTGCCATTGTGGGTTTCCGGGTCGTGGTATATGCTAATAAATGCTGAAATTGTGCTCGCACGCCAATCTTGGGAGATGGGAACCACGCTCCCTTAACACCTTTACCAGTTGTTCCTAGCCCACAATAATTATTTTGTAAACTGATCACATCGCCACCATAGTTAAAATTGCCCGTCTCATGCAATGCCTGGGCAAAAGCCACATCTGGCCGAATGCCTTCGGCTGCGCCCTCGGCATAATAAGAATCAACCAACTCCTTAGGCGTAGTGTTGATTAACGGAAAAGGATTATGACGGAGCAGATAACTAACACATTGTTCTTTCGTGGCAATTGGCCCTCCCATAATGGTAAGATCAATCACCGGTCCACCCCGCAAATATTCTTTAGGCGGGGGAACATAGCTAAAATTTGCCGACGCTAGCACAACGGAAATCCCCCACATCCAAATAAAAATTATAAAAAAACTTGTTCGATTCATAAATAAATTTCTCAAGTTTTACCTCCATGTGATTCTATAAAAATAGTAAGCCTATGCCTGCAACCCTGCTGCAAAACTTTGCACTGACAAGTTTGTATGTTTCATAGCAATCTGCAATTGTCGCAACAAAGCAGGACCAATCCATTCTTTCTGTATGGCCAAAGTGTGTAATGATTGCAGGGCATTAATAATAACATGCTCATCTTGCGCTGTTTCAATCCATTTTTCTAATAAAGCAACTACTTGTTGCATATCCCATTCATCCCAAAGCACCCGTCCATACAGTACCGCTACTTGCTGACGTACTTTCACCTGTTCGATCTCCGCTATCTCCTTAATTAACACCCGTTTGTAGGGCGTCAAAAACAATGGGCGCACCTGCGTAATTTTTTCTAACATCTCAGCTGCTTGAATTTTGGTGCACAGATCGGCGTGCAATAGGCCCCGCATTACTTCATCAAAAATCAGCGGATCAGCAGCGGCCACTTCTAATAATCGCGCTGATTGATTACTAGCTTCTTCGCTGTCATTGCATAATAATTCCCACGGTATTAACAATAGTGTCCCTCCTTACAAAGTCTGACCTTTCTATTATCTATCATACTTAAAATCAGCATTTTACTCAACTTATTTTTACATAAAAGCAACTCAACAACCTCTTTTTTATCTGCATGTTACGGAAATTTCACCGAATACGATGCCCACAAGTATACAAAATGATGCAAAATAGGTATACTATAGAAGAATCATTAGTACGTGATCATCGAATAAGCAGTGAAGCGAGAGGAAGAATGACGTAATGGTATTTCGCAAGAAAAAAGCCTATGAAGATATTTATAAATGGCGTCGCAGCAAGAATGGTACCTGCTTTTATTGTTACGAGGAAAAAACTGTCGCAGTCCCCCTCGTTGGCGATCAGGGCATTTGCCGTGAATGCCTTGAACATTTTAAAGTAGGGCATGTAGCTACCGATCGGCACCTGATTGCCCATCTTACCAAAGGTCTGCGTAGTCATGATGAAACTGTATTATGGCTAAAGAAACAGGGCATCAAACTGGCACCCACTGGTCAAAAAGATGGTGTGCGTTTTTATATGGCAATTAACAACCCTGGAATATTTACACACTACTATGACATCGTCTATGGCAGTGCGGATCTGAGTACCGTAGATCGAGGCACAGGGTTGAAGATTATGGATAGTTATACTGACATTCAAATCTTCAGCGATGGCGCTATCCACATTAGCTATTAAAAGTTCATTATAAAAGGAGATTGATTCAAAATGACAACGGCAGAAACTAATTTCGAGGCAGTCAACATGTGTGATCGCGCCCTAATTTACGACATAAAATTGGCAGTTGAGGTTGAACAATTACCCGTTCAATTTAGCACTGCAGACATTGCAGAGTGGATGGAGAAGAATCAGGTAAAAAGAGTAGATGGCACGACCTATCCACCAATCTCCCTTGAATTGTTGGTCAACTACTCACGTAGCATTCCCATAACAAAAAAGAGAAAACAAAAAGTGTTATATGCGAATCTTGACGAAACCATGTTTTCATTTACTCCTTTTTAAATTGCAACTATATATAACCTACTAAGTATTCTACTGGCAATCGCTAGGACTGGAAGATAGGGTTGAGCGCAGCCTTACGTAGGGAGCAAGCGATGCCCTATCTTCCAGTCCTAGCAGACCAACAATACATATGCTACTTTCTTAGTGTATTGCATATATAATAAAAAAGGCTAAGGCATCCCGATTGGAATGCCTTAGCCTTTTTTACGATCGTACACTATTTTTGCTAGTCGGTGCTAAGCCCATATTATTTAGTTGCTGCTAGTGCCTGGGCTAAGTCTTCAATGATATCCCGAGCATCTTCAATGCCAATAGACAGTCTAACCATATCATCTGGTGCCCCGGCACTGATTCGTTGCTCAGGGGTCAGCTGTGAGTGGGTCGTGCTTGCAGGATGGATAACCAAAGATTTAGCATCTCCCACATTGGCAAGTAGAGAAAACAACTGCAACGAGTTAATCAGTTTTTTGCCTGCTTCTAACCCGCCTTTAATACCAAAAGTGAAAATAGAACCTGCCCCTCTCGGTAAATATTTTTGCGCTTTTTCATAATCCGGATGACTAGGCAAACTAGGATAACTAACCCAGCTCACTTGGTCATGCTGTTCTAGGTACTTGGCCACTGCCAAAGCATTTTCCGTGTGACGCTTCATCCGCAAATGCAAGGTTTCCAGGCCCTGCAAAAATGCAAAACTATTGAGTGGACTTAAGCAAGCACCTAAATCCCGTAGCACCTGAACCCTGAGCCTCGTAATAAAAGCAAGGGATCCGAGGGCCTCACTATATTTTAAGCCATGGTAACTAGGATCTGCTTCACTAAGTAGGGGAAACTTCCCATTATTCCAATCAAATTTGCCGCCATCAATTACCAATCCCCCCATAGATGTACCATGGCCACCAATAAACTTAGTCGCTGAATGAATTACAATATCAGCGCCAAACTCAATGGGACGGCACAGGTAGGGTGTCGCAAAAGTACTATCAATAATTAAAGGAATACCATGCTTATGGGCAATTGCTGCGACTTTTTCAATATCAAGTACATCAATTTTCGGATTGCCAATGGTTTCAGCATATAAGGCTTTCGTCCTCGGGGTAATAGCTTTTTCAAAATTATCAGGGTCGCTAGCATCCACAAAATTCACCTTAATTCCTAGCCGCGGCAAAGTATAAGCAAACATATTATACGTGCCACCATACAACGTAGAAGAACTTACGATTTCATCGCCAACTTGCGCAATATTGACAATGGCGGCATGAATCGCCGCATGCCCTGAAGCAAAAGCCAAGGCCCCAACTCCACCTTCCAAAGCAGCAATCCGTTTTTCTAAAACATCTGTCGTGGGATTCATAATGCGACTATAGATATAACCCGCTTCTTTTAACTCAAATAAGTTGGCGGCATGCTCACTATCTTTGAAGTTATAGGCCGTTGTTTGATAAATTGGCACTGCTCGTGACCCAGTTGTGGGATCTGGTTCCTGCCCTCCGTGTACCGCTAATGATTCAAACCGCAAATTCTTTGGTAAAGCCATGATAACACCCTCCATTTTTCATTATATTTTAACAGCCTTCAGTTGACTGATCAGCTTCCGATTTTTAAATACCATCACCATAAATACCTACTACCGCCGAGAATCGTTGTTTTTCTGTACGGTCGATTTGAATCACCCGACCTTCTTTAATACCAATCACCACTTGCCCATATTCTAATCTTTCTACCACTGCCAAAATCCTCGCTCGCAATGCCGAAAAATCGCATTTTGCTGTTACTCCTGATGATATGGTTTTATTGACACCAGCCAAGGTAATCGGACGAATTTTTTCGTTGCGCTCAATTTGTATCAAACGCGAATCTTGATAAATTAAAGTAACATTTCCATGAAAGGTACTACACAAGATCGAAATAATCTGATCCATATTTTCTGGAGCCATTGCATTCTGTTTGGACTTTACCCCGCTACTCGAATTATCTTTTGCTGACATTTCGTCCCCCACCTCTATATCAATAAATTATATGCTTCTCATATATATAACCTACTAAGTATTCTACAAACGATGCCCTATCTTCCACTCCTAGCAGCCCAACAATATATATGTTACTTTCTTAGTGTGCTGTATATCGCTATAACCTAAACACTAGTCCTGTTATAAAAAAATAAAATCCCTTTCCAAAGAAAGGGATTCGTCGTTAATCGCCTTTCTCTCATCTTTCAGGCTTATGCCTGTTGGAATTAGCACCTCTGCGTATGAACGCTGGTTGCTGGGTATCATCGGGCCATTCCCTCCACCTCTCTGGATAAGAGCTTTACACTATTAATTTTATTTATGATAATAACACGTTGCTCTGTAACTGTCAATCAATATTATAAAAACACATGATAGTTTCCATCTTATACACAACGAGACTGAGGATGCCCTAACGAAGGTCATTCTCAGTCTCATTATCTATAACCCACTAACTATTCTACAGACAATCTCTGCCCTATCTTCTGTTCTTGACAGATCAGCAATATAGATGTTAATTCTTTAATGCAACCTATATAACTCCTAGTTTTTTGAAAGATATTTACGAATATCAACAGCAACCGCTGCTACAATAATCAAACCTTTGATAATAAGCTGCCAATAAGGATTCATCCCCACGAAAGTCAAACCATAATTAATTACGGTGAAGATCAATACCCCAACTAAAATGCCCGGTACGGTACCAATCCCGCCCGTCGTAGATACACCACCAACAACGCAAGCAGCAATGGCATCTAATTCATACATATTGCCATAATTATTCGTCGCTCCCCCTGTACGAGCAGCTTCGAGTACACCAGCAAATCCATACAAAGCCCCTGCAATGGCATAGATCATGATTAGATTTAGGCCAACATTAATCCCTGCAACCTTAGCGGCATTCACATTGCCACCAATGGCATACATATTTTTCCCTAATTTAGTTTTATTGAAGACAACCCAAGCGATAAATGCCACAATCAAGGCAATAATAACAATATACGGAATGGAGTAGGGGCCACTTCCGAGGGAACCTGAGCCAATCTCCGTAAAATCTGACCGAAGTCCACCAATCGGTTGCGACTCATTTGGTTTCATATCAAAATAAATGGAATTGATGCCATACACCATTACATAAGTACCTAATGTTGCAATAAAAGGTGGTACGCTGAGTTTCGCCACAATCCACCCATTCAACAGACCAACGATCAGTCCGCCCATCACTGCAACTAAAACGGGGAGAAAAATTGGCATATGAGGCAAATTAGGAAAGAACCGATGTGAGTAATCGGCAACTTGTAGCATAGAAGCAGATAACACCGCTGCCAACCCCACAACACGTCCTGCCGAAAGATCAACCCCCGCCGTAATGAGTATAATGCCAGCACCAAGAGCAATAATGACCCGCGTAGAAGACTGCATTAAGATATCACGCAAGGTATTTATTGATAAGAAATTGGAATTGTCGATCGCAATGATTGCAATCAGAACAAGTAACACACCGTAAATTGCATATTGCAAAAAGAATTCATTTATCTTCTTTACACTAAAGTTCATTGGATTCCCTCCTTTATTTAGTCCCTATATAGGGTTGCATAACGCATAATTTCTTGTTCTGTAGCCTTTTCCCGATCCAGTATACCAGTCAGACGACCTTCACACATCACCATAATGCGGTCGGACATCCCTAGTATTTCTGGCATCTCCGAAGAAATCATAATAATACTTTTACCCTGTTTTGCCAGTTCCAGTATAATCGTATAAATTTCAAACTTCGCGCCAACATCAATACCACGTGTTGGTTCATCAAGTAGTAATATCTCCGGTTGGGTTAATAGCCAACGAGCCAGTAATACTTTTTGCTGGTTACCACCAGACAAATTTTTAATTAACTCCTTAGATGAGGGAGTTTTTACCCGTAATTTTTCAATGCTTTTTTCCGCATCAACGCTCATCCTCTGTTCATCAAGAAGTAAATAGGGGGTTTGATAATCATCTAGGTTAGCAATTGCCGTATTTTCTAGAATGGGTAATACGGGGAATATTCCCGTAACCCGGCGTTCTTCAGTAATTAACGCTATTTTGTGTTTTTTCGCATCCGCTGGCGACTTAATTTTAACTTCTTTATCATTAATAATAATTTTCCCCGTTGTGATTCCACGTAGTCCAAAAATTGCTTCAATAAGTTCGGTCCGTTGTGCACCAACAAGACCGCCAATCCCTAACACTTCACCTTGACGAAGGTCAAAGGTAACATCCTTAAAGGAGCGAGGGTTGATTGATGTAATGTTTTCCACTCTTAGCACTACGTCACCAGGCACATGATGCCGATCTGGAAAACGCTGAGTTAGATCACGGCCAACCATTTTGGAGATAATCAGATCCGTCGTTAGCTCTGCGGAATTCCAAGTACCAATATAGCGCCCATCACGCATAATCGTTACTTCATCAGAAATTTGTAAAATCTCTTCCATTTTATGTGATATATAAATAATCGAAACGCCACGTTTACGTAAATCACGGATAATTTTAAACAACTGTTCTACTTCCGTACCAGTCAAAGAGGATGTAGGCTCATCCATCACAATAATTTTAGCGTTAAAAGATACAGCTTTGGCAATTTCAATAGATTGTATCTTCGATACAGATAGGGTTTTAACTAAGGCCCGCGGATCAAGGTCAATTTCAAGTTGTGCAAATAACGCCGCAGTATCGGCATACATTTTATCGTGGTCCACGAATTGAAATGGCCCGAACCCTTTCATTGGAAAACGCCCTAACCATATATTTTCCATAACATCACGGTGGGGTACAGGATGCAGTTCTTGATGAATCATGGAAATTCCATAATTCAGCGCATCCTTAGAATTGTGAATCTCTAGCTTCTGACCATTCAGAATGATTTCCCCTAAATCTTGCTTATAAATCCCAAACAGGCATTTCATCAGAGTTGACTTGCCTGCACCATTTTCTCCCATAAGAGCATGTACTGTACCAGGTCGCACCTTTAAGCTTACATCATCAAGGGCTTTAACACCTGGGAATTCTTTTGAGATATGATCCATTTCCAGTAAAAATTCATTTTCCTTCATGCCGATGCCTCTCTTTCTCACCAAGGCTTTTTTACACTTTATAACAATAGCAAGGGCACAACGTTCACTACATTGGCCCTTGCCATGTTCTTAATCCACCATCTCGCTATACATGTAGCATCTTATATAGAAAAACTATTGAGCATCTTTAATGTTTTCTTTGGTAATTTTCTTGTAATCAATCCATACATACTTACCATCAGTAATGTCATAACCAGTATTATCTTTACTAGGAACTAAACCCTGCGCCAATATATTAGCAAGGTTAAAGGTTGCTTTCCCTTGATTACCAGCATCATTTAATACAGTACCATACAGTGTACCTTCTGCTAATGCTTGTAATGCTGGAGCAGTAGCATCAACACCGACTACAGGCATATATTTACCATCTTTGAAATAGCCTCTAGCTTTTAACGCTTCAATAGCACCAAGGGCCATATCATCATTATTAGCAAGTACTACATCAATTTTGTCACCATTGGCTGCTAAGAAAGCTGCCATTTTTTCCTGACCTTTTACCCGATCCCACATCGCTGTATCTTCAGCAACTTTTTCTACTTTGAAACCAGCCTCTTCAATCGTTTGTATTGAGAACTTAGTACGCATTTCAGCATCTTGATGTCCTGGTTCACCCTTCAGCATCGCATAATGAATTACACCATCTTTTGTAGGATGAGCTTTGAAATAATCAACAACTAATTGTCCTTCCATGATCCCAGATTGTTCTGCTTTCGCACCAACATAATATACTTTATCCCATTTGGCCATATCTTCCGCTAAAGGTTCACGATTTAAGAATACTACAGGGATGTTAGCTTTTTTTGCTTTTTCAATAATTACACCTGCAGCATTACGATCTACTGGATTGATGGCAAGAGCTTTGGCTTTTTTGTTAATGAATAAGTCCACTTTGTCATTCTGAGTAGGTTGAGAGTTTTGGCTATCAACGATTTCTAGTTCTGCCTTACCTTCGGCTGCCTTAGAAATAGCACTACGTACACCACTCATAAAAGTATCATCGAACTTATAAATAGCTACACCAATTAAATCTTTACCTTTCCCAGCATCACTTGCAGGAGCGTTACTTGAGCATCCAGTCAGTAATACCCCAGCTAACATTGTTGACAACATAAGCCCTTTCCAATTCTTTTTCACAGATAGACCTCCTAAATTTTTTTTGTGGAATATTCTACGCTACAAAGCAGTCTTTCCTATCCGCTACTTTATAACAATGCCACCGTAATGAGATACAAAACTTGTTAACTGTATTTTATATGTAAATTGTTTTCTACTTATGAGTAAGCCATGCAGATTGCGTCACTTCAGCAAAAATCATGTCCGCTGCACCCTTCATTGTATTTACCGTAGCCAACGTAGAAAACCGAATGTCAAGTACACTACTACAACTTTCAAAAGATCGATCTAAGACCGTCTGCTGAACTATATCTTCAATATATTGGCGCGCTTTGGCTATTCCGCCGCCAATTACTACTATTTTCGGATTAAAAATATTGACTAAATTTGCAATTCCAATTCCTAAGTAGCGAGCGACCTGCCCTAGCATGCGAATCGCTAATTCATCTCCCGCCTCTGCAGCTTGATAAATGATACTTGGAATCACATTTGCCAATTCACCATTCACTAAATTATAAACCAGAGATGTTTGCCCTTCTTTTATGGACTTAATCACCATTTCCACTAAGGCACTCTCAGAAGCTAAAGTTTCCATACAACCATAGTTACCGCAACTACACACAGGACCTGAAATATCGATGGTAGTGTGACCAACCTCACCAGCGCTACCATTAATACCACGATAAATTTTACCATTAAACATTAGGCCCGATCCAATACCATGGCTTACTTTCAGCAATATCATACTATCAGCACCTTTTACGGCCCCATAGTAATATTCACCATTGATTAATGCTTTGGCGTCATTTTCAATAAATGCCCGGATACCAATTTTTTCTTCAATGATTGCTTTAAGGGGAACATTCTTCCAGCCAATATTAGGTGCAAATACGGAGATGCCTTCCTGACTATTGACTGGCCCTCGAACCACAACTCCCACAGCCATTACCTTTGCCGTAGCCGCTTGTTGACACTGCGTAATCATATTCAGCATGCATTCAAGAACTTCATCTTTTCTCGAGCCTTTTATTTTTTTACTTTCCGTATACAACACTTCGAGTCTGGGATCAACCAGATACCCGATCAATTTTTCGGAGCGAATATGAATAATGATTACTTGAGCAGTCTGAGGATTAATCTTTAGTAGTAGGGGGCGTCGTCCACCGCTGGATTCACCAATTCCATCTTCTAATATCAATCCCCACTCCATAAGCTTCACTGTAATATTGGTAACCGTGGCCGGAGTTAAGCCTGTCACCTTAGCAATCTCGGCTCTAGAGATCAGCCCCTGGCGTCTAATTGTATTCATAATCTGCTCATCATTTGTGCTAGTTACCGATTTACAGTTAGATGTAATCACATTATCTCCTACCTTTTATTGACAAAGCCATTGCAATTTTCTGCCTATTTTCCTTCCCAGATCACCCCAACACAACAATACTTTATTTAATCTTTAATTAAGTTTGTTTTTATATTCGCTATTTATTAGTAAATTCCTTTGTTTTTTGAAAGAATTTTTAAAATATTTTAATATTTTAAAATATCTTTTATACAAACATCAACTTTCCTACTAGCAAACCAACGAAATTACTAAAACTACTATGCATTTGCATCTATGGTTTCAGGAATTTGATCACAAGTAGGAGTAAATGCAAGCTAGCTATGATAAAAGGATGCTTTTTATCACATTGCATCCTTTATGACCATGATCTAACTATTAATTTATACCTTATCCTTATCTCTCATTTTTTAGAATTTGATCAATGCTTGCCAATTCTTCTGGCGCAAAATCTAGATTTCTTAACGCTCCTACACAATCATCAATTTGACTAACCCGGCTAGCGCCAATCAACACTGATGTAACCCTCTCACCCCTCAGCACCCATGCTAAAGCCATCTGCGCTAAATTTTGTCCCCGCCGTTGCGCAATTTCATGTAGCATTTTCGCTTTCAATAGCAGCTCTGGGGTAATGTCTTGAGGCGTTAAAAACTTACTGTTACTGGCAGCCCGGGAATCTGCAGGTATGCCCTGCAAATACCGATCCGTAAGTACTCCTTTACCCAACGGTGAAAAAGCAATACAACCAACTCCAGCCTCTTCCAGCACATCAAGCAGGCCATCCTCAACCCAGCGATCTAGCATGGAATATCGTGGTTGATGAATCAAGCAAGGCGTACCCAAGCCTTTGAGAATTGCGAAGGACTTTTGCGCTTCCTCTGGTTTGTAATTGGAAAGTCCGATGTAAAGTGCCTTACCCTGGCGAACAAGAGAATCAAGAGCTACCATGATTTCTTCTAACGGAGTATTAGGATCTGGCCGATGATGGTAAAAAATATCCACGTAATCAAGGCCCATCCGCTGTAAGCTTTGATCCAGACTGGCAACTAGATGTTTTTTGGAGCCAAAATCGCCATACGGCCCTGGCCACATGGTATAACCTGCCTTAGTTGATATAATCATTTCATCTCGGTGTTTCTTAAAATCATCACGTATAATTTTTCCAAAGGTCTCCTCTGCCGATCCTGGTGGCGGACCATAATTATTAGCAAGGTCAAAATGAATAATTCCCAAATCAAAAGCACGTCGCACCATTAGGTTGCTATTTTCATAACTATCAGCAGCGCCAAAATTATGCCACAATCCTAGTGAAATTGCAGGAAATTTCAGACCACTTTTCCCGCACGTATTGTACTTCATATTGTTATATCGCTCAGGGCTTGCTACATATGACATTTTCCATTCCTCCCTCTACCTACTTGCTCATTACTGCCTGCATTAACATATAATTAGTTACTTAATTCTGATAATGATTAATAGATGATTAATCATTTCTCTACTAACCGCTGTAAATATATAAGTTGCATTAAATCTTCTACATGACTATCAATGTCCTATCTTCCACTCCTGACAGATTAGCAATATAGATGTTAATTCCTTAATGCAACCTATATAGCAGCAATACTATGTAGTTAATACAATACCTGTTCCGTTCTAATTTATACCATTTCGTGATAAATTTCTCATTTCCTGCACTAGCACTATGAGAAAACCCAAAACCAATTCTGCTCTCGACAAATTGCATCCTACATTGAATGAAATAAGCCTATAAAAACTGACCGCATTTCTTTCTGTAGGTCTACTATTTATGCATTTTAAAAATGTTGCCCCCTAAACAAATTTGCAAAATTACTGTTTTTCTTTAACAATTCATCCTTGGTTCCCAATTCGGCAACAGTGCCATTATGAAGTACTACAACACGATCACATTTTTCAAGAGTAGATAAGTGATGAGTTATAATCACAATCGTCTGGTCTTTCAGCAAGTCATTCATTGCGTCGATCAATAATTCTTCTGATTGAGCATCTACGGCTGAAGTAGCTTCATCCATAAAAATAATTGGAGTTTTAGTAAGTAGTACACGAGCGAGCAAAATTCTTTGTTTTTGACCGTCGGAGAAAAGTATCCCATTTTCACCAATATCGGCATTATAACCATCCGGTTGATTTGTAATGTCTAAGTGCCGACATAACTCATGCACCTCATGCTCTGATGCGGTCTCATTGCCAAATTTAATATTCTCCATAATGGTTCCTTTAAAAATAAATCCATTTTGTGGAATATAGGAGATCAATTTAGCTACTTCCGGGCCACTCATTGTTGCAATATCACGCCCGTTAACAACAATATCCCCCTCGTAATTATGGTAAAACCCCAGAAGCAACTTAAATAAAGTACTTGTACCACTACCATTCCCACCAACTATAGCAAATTTTTCTCCATGCATTATCGGAAGGTTCAGGTTACGCAATACCGATAGGTCTTGATTATAAGAGAAAGAAAGATTGTTGACTGTGATTGCATCGAAACGAGTATTGTTATGTGCAACTTGTACTACTTTATCATCATTATCTTGCTGTACACTGTTAGAATTGACTTCTTTCCTCTTTTCGTCCTCAATAAAATGAAAAATTCGGTCTGCTGCAGCTAGTTAACTTACCTTTCACCACTTTGTCCCCCTTGTTCCGCAGCCATTCTTGATCATCAAACTGTCAATTATGTAAAGTTTGCTTTAGTGAGAGAATAAGTCGTCATGCCCTTATTCCCATGCTATATTTTATATTAACTTTATTTAACAATAATGTAAATATTTATAATTCGTATTATGCCAATTGAGTCACCACGTAAAAGCGGTCAACGTTTCTCCATGTTAGGGAGAAACGTTGACCGCTTTTCTTTCTGCAGATCTAAGATGAGTGCATTTTTTATATTAAATTAGGCCACAAAATTTGTTAATTTACCAATTTCTTCAACTTCCACAGTTACTACATCCCCAGACTTCATGGGGCAAGAGCCTGAGGGTGATCCTAATGCTAGGACATCACCAGGTTCTAGCGTCATGACCTCAGATATCCAACTAATCAGAAATGGGATACCAAGGGACATTTCATTGGTATTTCCATCCTGTACCACATTGCCATTCAAAGTAGTAACGATCCGTAAGTTATTAGGATCAATCCCCGTAGTAATGCAAGGTCCAATGGGGCCAAAAGTATCAAAACCTTTACCCCGGGTAAATTGCGGATCAGTCTTGGTAAGATCACGGGCTGTTACATCATTGAATACTGTATACCCAAAAACATAATCTAAAGCATCTTCTTCTTTGATATTTTTCCCACTCTTACCGATGATTAAGGCAACTTCCCCTTCAAGCTCTACTCGATCAGTCATTCTGCGCGGTGGCAAGCAAATCGTCTTTTTATTGGCAATCAACGCTGATAGGGGTTTCAAAAATAAAAAGGGTTCTTTGCGATCAGCTTCGCCACCTGTTTCTTTGGCATGCCCAGCAAAAGTCCAGCCAAAGTTTACAACTTTTGATGGTTCCACTGGTACTAAAATTTCAACCTCGTCAATGGCCACGGTAGTGCCATCACAAGTAAATGTTCCTTCTGCCATTTCGGCAAAGCCACTTGCTAGCTGATGAATTGTATTGCCTTCCATAATACCATAATATATGTTATCGCTTTTATCTTGATAGCGCACAATTTTCTGAGTGATTCCTACTACTTGCTCTTTTTTCATAATTATTCTCCTCATTTTCAACATATACACTTTATATAAATTAATTGTAAACATCTGTGACGTCTTCTTTATTATAGAGTCAGTATAGATATAATGAAAATACCGAATAATCATGGTATAATAACTTTAAGTTATGACGTCATGGAGTGAAAATATATGGATTTAAGAGAATTAGAATATTTCGTTACCGTTTCTGAATTAAGAAACTTCACAGCAGCCGCTAAAAGGTTGCATATTTCCCAACCAGCTATTTCCAAATCCATTCACAAATTGGAAGATGAATTAGGCTTTCAACTCCTCGATCGCACGCAAAAAAAGCTAGTCTTGACGGAAGAAGGAAGGGTGTTTTTTGATTTAGCACAAGACATTCTCGCACGCACCCTTGCGGCGCAACACACGATGGCGGAATATAAAAATCTAACCCGAGGCACTTTTTTAATTGCCGTCCCGCCATTATTGGGCGCCTACATTTTCCCTTTTCTCTTTGCAGCTTTTAAGAAAACTTACCCTTCTCTTGAAATGTGTGTAATTGAAGATGGCTCATCAACCGCTCTTGACCTGGTGCAACGGGAAGAAGTTCATGTGGGTCTAGTGATTCTACCAAAAGATTTATCAGGTCTTCATTCTCATCTGATTACTTCACAAGAAATCGTCGCCTGTCTTCCCTATGACCACCCTCTAAGCACCCAACCCTTTCTGACCTTTGATCAATTTAAAGACGAGCCAATTATTCTATATAATGAGGGTTTTGTATTACGGAAAATCATCATGGATGAATATAAAAAACATGGTGCAACCCCGAATGTTATGTTAGCAACCAATCAATTTCAAACCATTAAAGCATTAGTAGCAGAAGGCGCAGGCATCTCCTTTTTACCAGCAAATTCAATTAAGCAATCCAATCACGTTATCAAGGTTCCCCTTTCTCCCCATTTATCGCTGGAAATGGGCCTTATTTGGAAACCTGACAAAATATTACCCCTTGCCTGCAAAGCGTTCATTGATTTCGTAAATGAACATCCCGACCTAATTAACAGCTAATATATTAATTCTTGAAAGCGTCATCTATAAACTATTGATGATGCCTTCTAACTCATCCCTTGTCATGGCACCAGATTTACGGTATTTTATCATCCCATGTTTATTGATAATAACCGTCGTGGGCAGGGTACTTATTTCAAAATTTCTAGCTATTTCTCCAGAGTTATCTAGGAGTATATTCATCCGATATTGACTGTTACTTGCAAAATCACGTATTAATTTCGGAGATTCTTGTACATCGACGGCGTAAAAATTAACGTTTTGCTGATTATTTTGTGCAAAATTCTCTAGTTCAGGCATTTCTTCCTGACATGGTGTACACCAAGTCGCCCAAAAATTAATTACCGTAACCTTGCCTATTTTACCAACTGTCACTGCCGTATCATCTAATCTCTTTAGCATAAACGGTGTTACTATTTTCCCCACCTTTGCCCCATTACCAACCACTGCCCCTTTGCCAGGATCAGATATACGACCATACCAATAACCTGCAACTACCATAATCAGCCCGATTATGGTAGTTATCATTTTCCGATTCATTCTTCCCCTCCTATTAGCAATGCAATTGCCACTACAGATTATTTTATCTTTCCTGATGAATTTGCTTGATTCCTTATGGAAAAAAGGTATTCTTTACTTTTGCGTTACACTTTCATTTATTTAATCTGTAAATTTTGTTATACTATCTGTAATACAATCATTAGGAGGCCGTTATGCACCAATATCTTTTTTTCGTGGGCGATTTCCCCATCAGAGCTTATGGTTTAATACTCAGTCTAAGTATTATTTTAGCAACAGGTACCGCCTATTTTCTAGCCAAACAGGATGGACGTTGGCACCATCATGTACCTGACATCGGAATTTATGGTGGTTTGGCTGGTATTATTGGCGCTCGTCTATGGGATGTATTTTTCTTTGACTGGGACTATTATCAACACCATTTATTAGAAATTCCTTTTGTCTGGCAAGGCGGTATGGCCATTCAAGGCGGCATACTCTTTGGCGTAATCGCAGGCTATATCTACACCAAGCGTCACAAGATTGATACGTGGGTTTTTGCAGATATTATTACCCCTGCTATTATTTTAGGACAATCAGTAGGGCGCATGGCTAACTTATTAAATGGAGATGCCTTTGGCCATCCGACTGGTGGCCCATTCGGTATTATTTACCCAGTAACGACCCTTGCCCATCAAGTCTATGGCAATCAACCTCTTTGGCCAGCAGAAATTTGGGAAGGACAAATTGATGTCATTATTTTTGTGCTACTATTAATGTTTCGTACCACCAATCATCGCAAAGGACAAGTTTTTATTCTCTACGCCATTTTATACTCCCTAGCCCGTTTCTTTTTAGAATACTTACGAGGTGACTATAATACATTATTGTTTGGCTTAAAATCAGCCCAATTAACCAGCCTCGTAGTGATTATCTTGGGCAGCATCCTCTTTCTCTGGTGCGGATACCGCAATAAACACCAGCAAACAGCGTAATTTTGTAAAAGAAACCTCAAAACCAATTGGTTTTGAGGTTTCTTTTGCACAACAATTCCTGCAGCTTAGTATGCTGCAATCACTTCAATTTCCACGCCTACATCCCGTGGCAACTTAGCTACTTGCACACAAGCGCGAGCTGGTGCTTCCTTTGTGAAATATTCAGCATAAATTTTATTAACTACGCCAAAATCTTCCATATCCTTTAAGAAAACAGTAGTTTTAACTACATGATCAAAAGTCAAACCCTCATGAGCTAAAATAGCTTTTAAGTTGTTGAGGACTTGGTAAGTTTGAGCTTCAATCCCACCATACACAATTTGAGCACTTACTGGTTCTAATGGAATTTGACCAGATACAAACAAAAAACCATTAGCCTTAATCGCTTGTGAATAAGGTCCAATCGCCTGTGGTGCGCCATTCGTGTTAATTACAGTTTTCATTTAAAATATACCCCCTACGATTTCATCTTTTTCTAAATTCAGATTTCTTTTATTTCTTTCGTCACCAAAGTATAAAACTCCTGTATTTGCCAAGGAAAAAATTATATAGTTTTAAATTTATTCATCGCCAATAATAAACCATAGAGTAACGCCTGCGGTCTAGGTGGACAGCCCGGCACAAAAACATCTACAGGTATTATCCGATCCACTGCGCCACGAGTAGCATAACTACTAGGAAAAACCTGACCACTGGCCGCACATGCACCAACGGCCATCACAATTTTGGGAGTCGGCACAGCCTCATAGGTCATCCGTAACGCCTGGGTTAAATTGCGCGTAACCACCCCTGTAACCATCAACATGTCAGCATGCCGAGGCGAAGGAACAAAATCAATACCATACTGTTGTAAATCATAGATAGGATTGCCAAGAGCACTCATCTCAAAGTCACAGGCATTGCATGAACCAACATCTACATGTCGAATATGTAAGGAACGTCCTAAAGCACTTCGAATACTAGCCTTTACCCCTTGCCCCATATGTTCCTCTAAACAATTGCTTACTGTGGCTAGCTCATATTGTTTAGTATGATGAAGTTGCTGTGATTCACAATGCTCTACACACCGTCCACAAAAAATACAAGCATTGTGATTAATACACATGGTGCTCCCGGTAATCACAATGGCTTTGGTAGGGCAAAGGGTCGCGCAACGTTTGCAATCTTGGCACCCTGCATGATCAACGATCACTTCACCACGAAAGCGCGGTGGAGTTTCCCCTTCATCCTGTTTTTCCGTTAGAGTCCCTGTGTAAATAATTTTTTTCAATATGTTGATCATTACCAATATACCCCCTTAACGATCAAGACATGCGTAGCAGAGTTCAAAACTTTTATTAATGAGGGGAAAATCCGGAATGATATTGCCCAAGACAGCAACGGTAACTGCCGGCCAGTTATGATAGGATGCTGACCTAACAAAATAACGGTAAATTCGGTTGTCTTCTCCCACCATCAGCCAATGTAGATTGCCACCCCGTGCTGATTCACTCCACCCCAAACTACTACTATAGGGGGTAATGGGGGGAATCACTACGGCAAGTCCCTCTGAACCACTGGGCATGGTAGCCAGAATTTGCTGAATCATTGCCAAGGATTGTTCTACTTCCTCTGCTCTCACCCACAAACGAGCGGCTACATCGCCACTAGTATGTACAGGGACGATAAACTTCAGCTGCTGGTAAATGGAATATGGATAATCTCGGCGCATATCGATATCAATGCCTGAGGCTCTCGCTGCCACCCCCACTACACCCAAATCAAGAGCCGCTTGCCGTGCTAATATCCCAGTATAATTCACTCGGTCCAAAAAGGTACTGTTATCCTGCAACAAGCCCATTAATTCTCTAAATTTTTCAAGAATTTCGTCTAATTCCTGTTGTATTTCCCGGGAAAATTCAGAACTTATATCCATATGAACACCACCAGGAATCACCATCCCGCGCAAAAAACGATTGCCTGTTATACGTTCATTAAGGCGCATGAGCAATTCCTTGAGCCATGATCCATGGCTAATACCGACAGAAAAGCCGACCCCGGCACACAAATTTCCGATATCGCCTACATGATTATACAGGCGTTCCAGCTCTGCAATCACCACTCTTATGCATTCAGCTTTGGGGGGAATCTTGGTATGGGACATGGTTTCAATTGCCTGGCAATAGGATAGAGCATGAGAGACACTACAAGCACCACAAATACGTTCAGCTTGATACAATGCCAATTCAACCGGCAACCCTTCTACCCCTTTCTCAATACCCCGGTGGGTAAAAAATAATTTGGCGTCTAAATTGATAATTTGTTCACCTGATTGGCTAAAACGAAAGTGCCCTGGTTCAATAATGCCAGCATGAATGGGTCCCACTGGTACTTCAAAGACACCTTCCCCGTGAACACTAGCCATGGAATAGGGAATGTTAGCCTCTGGAATTTCTTGCTCCACATTAAAATCCTTCCGTAGTGGATATAAGCCTACCGGCCAGTTTTCATGTAACACCAAACGGCGTAAGTCTGGGTGTCCAATTGGTACAAGGCCAAATAAATCATGAATTTCCCGTTCATACCAAGCAGCATTTTGAAAAATTGGTGTCAGGGATGGAAACTCTAAGTTTCCCCCTCCCTGTACCATTGTTTTAAGCCCGTGAAGCCCACCACCACCAACAAAAATATAATAGATAGCAAAATTCCCTGTAATACTACGTTCATCATTGGCAAACATAGCTGCTAAGCGATAGACACCCTCTGTATCGATCCTCTCCGCTTGCTTCTCTATATCACAGGTAGCCACTTCTTGATACTGCATATTATGATCCCCCTACTACAATGGATGACGCCTGATACAATATCTCATTTAACCATGCTGGTATATATACCCCCGTTATCACAATTAGCACTACGGAAACCATCATTGCCAACATGGCGGGTTTACCGATTGTCAGCGGGGTAACTGGATGTTTGGGTTTGGAACCAAAAGTCATGCCTAGACAATAATACAGCATTCCAGCAAAAATACCCGCTAACAACAATAGCATACACGCTCCTAACATTACCCGCCCACTGGCAAATACTGCACCGACGATCATAAATTTGCTAATAAAAATACCAAAAGGTGGTGTACCGGTAATTGCTAAAATCGTAATGATAAACATACTACCAAGCAATGGCGTAATACTAATCAATCCTCGAATGCGTGCAATCTGTCTAGTCTGATACTTCTGGGTTATGATACCAGCCATATAAAATAAAGCAGACTTCGCAATCCCATGATTAATAATGTGTAGTAGCGCACCATAAACTCCTGCAGAAGTTCCAACACCAAACCCTAACATAATAATTCCCATATGTTCAACACTAGAATAGGCTAATAATCGTTTCACATCATGCTGGACCAAAACAAAAGGTAAGGCAATCACAATGGAAAACATACCAAAGCCAATTAATAGATATTGTAAAAACTCCTGATTCACTACCGCTTGTACGATGATTAAATTACGCACAATGCCATAGATTGCACAGCTTAATAGAGCGCCTGACAATAAACCGCTCACTGGGGATGGGGCCTGACTGTGGGCATCAGGTAGCCAGGTATGCATGGGTGCTAAACCAGCTTTTGTGCCATAGCCAATTAGAATGAAAATAAAAGATAATTTCACAATAGCGGGATCAAACCTCGGGCTACTTTCCTTTAAAGCCAACCAACTTAGGGCTTGAAAATGGGGTCCAGCCGCGTTAACCTGAGCGTAATACAGGAAGATGGTGCCTAGTAAGGCAAGACAAATTCCCACAGTACACACCATAACATATTTCCAGGCGGCCTCAAGAGCCGAATGATTGAAATAAAAAGCCACCAGTAATGCGGATGCCAAAGTGGTCGCTTCTACCGCCACCCACATCAAGCCGAGATTTTCTACCACGACTACACTAATCATGGTAAAAAAGAATAAATTTAATAACCCATAATATCGACGCAACATCTTGAAAGTGATATGCCCATGGGCTAACTCTTTTTCCATATAGGAAACAGAAAATAAACTTGACGTAAAGGTTAACACTGCCACTACAATTAATAACACTGCACTCAACTGATCCACATACAGCATTTTGTATTGAACAGCACCTGCCACAATGATTTTATAAATAATCCCCACTAACGTCCCACTTGTTAAGCCACTGCCGATGATATTGATCAATTTCATCCCAAAGGTCGTTGTCTGAAACATGGACAACAAGCCTGTTAAAATTGGCACAAGTAAAGCCAAACACAATAACTCCCCCACACTATCATCCCTTTAATTTTTTTAACATACTAGTGTCGGTTGACATTCCTGATAATTTCAGGCGATATGTCAAAATAACCAACACCACTACGGCTACTAATACATCAAAGAATATGCCGAGCTCAATAATCAGGGGCAAACCTTTGGTAACTGACAGCCCTACTAAATAGATACCATTTTCCATGGTAATCAGTCCAATAATCTGCATGAGTGCCTGCCGCCGGGTCATAATGAGTAATAAACCAATAAGCGTCATGGTAATCGCTGAAGCTAAGGCATCGCGACTACCAGCTCCCGGTAAAGCTTGATCAATTAAAGCATACGACAATACAATGGCAATACAGGCACCAACTGCTGAATAATTGACACTCAAAATGGGATGATCTTCACGTACATTCTGTAATTTATCAACAATATTGAGTAAGGCATAAGGAATTAGCCAGACTTTGATAATCGCCGTCAAACACGCAGCAACATACATATGCCCTTCTCCCGTCTCAATTCCTACCGCTGCACACGCCAAAGCCGTCATAAAGGATTGGACTAATATAATATAAACAGCCGTTCTAAGACCTGATACTCGTGTCAGCAATAAGGCTGTAAATAACAACAGTATCGTTACAACATTCATATAAAATCCCCTCACCTCAGCTGTTTTTTATTGAGAAACCAATGCCAATAGAGACAATAAACCAGATACTGCTAAAAATTTAGGTACTTTAAACAAACGCATTTTGTTGGTACTGGTCTCTGCTAGCGCAATCCCCACGGCAACCAATAAGACTTTCACAATCGTCCAGATAAAAGTAGCACTACCAAAGGCATTGCCCGGTAAAAATAGCAACACAAATAACAACATCATAATCAATTGTTTCACTGCTGCTCCCCAGAAAATCAACGCTAATTTTTTTCCCGAGTATTCTAATGTCATTCCTTCATGAATCATGGTTAATTCCAAATGAGTATCCGGATTATCTACGGGAATGCGTCCGGTCTCAGCAAGTAACACAATAAAGAAAGCAATCATGCCAAAAATATAGGTTACGGAGAAGGAGCTACTAAGGGCATGGCTAGCCATTAAGCCCAAATTAGCAGTTTGCGCTTTAAAGGCAACAATCAACATGCTAAGCAGTAGTGCTGGTTCAACCAATATCGCAATAAACATTTCTCTTGCCCCGCCCATGCCACCAAAAGCGCTACCCCCATCTAAGGATGCCAATACTAAAAAAAACCGTCCTAAGGCTAATACATAGATTAAGGTGAATAGATCTCCAGTTTTCTCACCAGAAAAAAAGAAGATCGGCAACATACCAGCTGCTGCTACGCTGCTAGCAAAATAAACATAGGGTGCGACATTGAATATCCAAGAAACCGTTGGCGACACAACACTATCTTTGGTTAATAGCTTTCTTAAATCAAAATAAACTTGCAAAATTCGCGGGCCTCGTCTATTTTGTAGTCTTGCTTTGATTGTTTTTATAACCCCAGCAATCAACGGCGCCACGAATGCAACACCCAAGGCCTGTACAATACTGACCATCACCTCTATCCCCCCCTTTACCACCCTATACTCCAAATTAAAATTACCACAGTAACCACCATAATATAACCAACATATAGTTGAACACTACCCGTCTGAATACTTTTCATGAATCCGGCTCCCTGAATAATACTGTTTTTAAGTGGACCATAGAACCGAGAGACAAATAGATATTGAATGCGCACGTGATAGAATAGCTTCTGCCCATGGTATTTATAATCATTAGCATTTACTAAGGTTTCATAGTGAGAATGAACAATACTTTTAAACACCATACGGATAGATTTCGAAAACCCGGTAGCCGTATACTCCATATGGGAATTCGGCACAATGCCGCATGTCCACGTCTCACCAACTGCAACTTTCCCCCTACCAAAAGCTATGTAAAGTAGCCACGCTAACACCAAACCACTAGCTAGGAGCAATAATGTAGCGGCTGCAGAAAAATCCCCACTATTTTGCCCAGCAGTAAACCCGATGGCATACCAATCATCACTAACTAATCCCCCCACACTAACATTTGAGAAGCCCATTAAGGTTTGGCTTACGATGGTTAGCATGACCTTGGGAAACACACCGCTGACCACACACAAGATTGCTACTAGCCCCATCCCTAGTAACATGGAAGGTGCAGCCTCAACGGCTTCAGCCGCCTGTTTGCTCCGTGGTTTCGCCAAAAAAGTAATACCAAATGCCTCCACAAAACAAGCGGCGGCTAGCGCCCCTGTCAGTCCCAATAAAGCAATTAATATGGCGCTAAATACCTTACCAGTAATCCCTGCTAATGCTTGGGGCAAAAATAACAGAGACTGAAAAGTTAACCATTCACTAATAAAGCCATTTAATGGCGGCAATGAGGCAATCGCCACCGAACTAATTAAACAACATACAGCCGTATAAGGCATTTTCTTTATCAGGCCACCCAACTGTTCAATATTTTTTGTGTGAGTCACCTTTAATACCGCACCCGCACCCATAAACGCCAGGGACTTAAATAAAGCATGATTAAACACATGGTATAAAGCCGCGCTAAATGCCACGCCAGCCAAGCCCAATTGTTGATTACTCATAAACACCATGCCAGCGCCAATTCCTAATAAGATAATCCCCATATTTTCAATACTACTATAGGCTAGCAAACGCTTCAGATCATGCTCAATAAAAGCGTATAGCACTCCAATAACAGCGGTAATAATCCCCAATACTAAAATTACAATTCCCCACCATAGGGGTCCTATCCCTAAAAATTCTAAAAAAAAGCGACACATACCATAAATAGCTGTTTTTAGCATGACAGCAGACATTAATGCCGATATATGACTTGGTGCTGCAGGGTGAGCCCTCGGCAGCCAGATGTGCACAGGGACCATACCAGCCTTGGTACCAAAACCAATCACTGCACAAATGAATATGACGTTGCGCCATGTTGCACTAACTAAATTCCCCTGTAGTTGACTAAAATCCATACTACTAGACCCAATCGCTAATAATAAAAAAGCGATGATAATAAAAACAGTGCCAATGTGGGTCATGACCAAATAGATATAAGCAGAACGCGTGTTAACCTTCTTATCATGTTCGTGATTGACCAAGAAAAACGAGACAACGCTCATCACTTCCCAGGCGATAATAAAGGCTACCACATGACTGACGGTTAGCACGAGCACCATGGACAATAAAAAAGCATTATATAAACCTGCCATTGCTGGCAAGCGACATTGATAATATTCTTGGGTATAACCATAGGCATAAATACTCGTTGCCATGCCTACCATACCTACCAGTGCCAAAAAAAATGCTGACAAATAATCAATGTTGGCTGTAACGGACCCAAATGGCAACACTACAGGCAATACAATACTAGCCTTCCCCTGTATAAAAACAAAAATTGCACATAGTATCCCTAGGGCGCAACCCATCAGTGCCATACTATGTGCAAAATAATTTGTAATTTTCCTACTATTTCCGGTAAAAAAAACCGATATTACACCTGTACTAAACAATACAAGCATTAGATAATACAGGTCTTGAGCCATCATAATTCTACCACCTTATCATGACAAAATAATAACATCACTATTATATCATATAATATAAAGCTAAAACCGAGAAAGCACATCATTCTTCCAATAAAAACCACGTCTATCGTTATTTGGTTTATTCTAGAACTCCCACTTCACTCCGTGGGAGTTCTACTCCAGCCTAAAACATGAATTATTTTTTAGTGGCAAATATTTTTTCTGACCAAGCTAAACCAGTAGGTGAAACCGCTAAACCACCTTGCGCCGTTTCTTTTAAGGTACAAGACATAGCACTGCCTACTGCAGCCATCGCATCAATGACTTCATCAACTGGTATTACACTTTCGATGCCAGCCATAGCCATTTCAGCGGCCACCATGGCTTGTGCCACCGCTCCTGCATTACGTTTAACACAAGGCACTTCCACTAGGCCAGCTACAGGATCACATACTAGGCCTAACATATTTTTGAGCGCCATTGCCACTGCCTGCCCTACTTGGTTGGGACTACCACCATATAGTTCCACAGCTGCTCCTGCCGCCATAGCCCCCGCTGAACCACACTCCGCCTGACAACCGCCAGCCGCCCCAGACAAGGTTGCTCTTGAAGCAATGACCATACCAATCGCTCCTGCAACGACTAAAGCTTTAGCCAGTTCCGGCATACCAAATCCTCGGGCTTCCGCCAACGAAAATAGTAACGCTGGCAATGTACCACTGGCACCGGCTGTAGGAGCTGCTACAATACGTCCCATGGAAGCATTGGCTTCCCCTACCGCCAAAGCAATCATAATGGCCCTAGACATCACACTGCCAACCACACTTTGGTCAGCATGCTCTCGCTGATAGTTCTCTAATAATTTGCCATTCCCTCCAACCAAACCGCCCATGGATTTCACACCACTGAGACCAATCTGGATGGATTCTTCCATAACCTTTAGTATGGCCTCCATACGCTCTAATAATTCTTCTTTTGAAATTTCTAAATCTTTTGCTTGGTACGCAATGCAAAAATCACCAAAATTTATATTTTCTTTATTGGCAAGTTCAATCCAATCTTGCAACGACATTTTTTCATCCACTGCTCTTATCCTCCTTTATTTTCCCATCCTAAGGCACCTTCGAATAACAGCATCAGCAATCGATTTCAATTATTAAAACGGCCTAGGGCAGCTTATCAACAATGCTCTACCTTCTGATGCAACAAAAAACAACTACCCTAACTGAATACGCCGCACTGATTCAATATGAGGCAATTTACCAATTAGTTCAAACTCTGCATCATTGACCGGTTGATCGGTTTCAACAATCATAGCAGCTAGTCCACCTTTTTGTTTACGAAATACTCTCATCTGCGCTACATTTACCCCATGAGTGGATAAAATATTAGTCACGAAAGCAATCGCACCTGGACGATCATTATGCATGGTTAAAATTGCTGGAAATTCCCCACTAAAATCTACTGGAAAATCATCAATATTCGTAATACAGACCCGACCACCACCAATGGATGTGCCCACTACCTTACAGGTGTTCCCATTGATACCTGTTAACCAAAATTTAACCGAATTGGGGTGGGCCAAATCGCCTAAATTGATGGCCTTAAAAGACAGGACAATTCCCGCTTGCTGTATTGCCTCAAAAGCTTTGGGGATCCGCTCATCATCCGTTGCCCACCCCTGTAGCCCTGCCGCCAATGCCAAATCAGTGCCATGCCCCTTATAAGTTTCAGCAAAGGAACCATGCAGACCAATCACAGCTTCTTTTACTGGTTCACCTAAAATCGCCAGTGCTAATTTTCCTAGTCGCACTGCACCTGCCGTATGGGAACTTGAAGGACCAATCATTACTGGACCAATTACATCAAAAATATTCATTCATCATCATCTCCTTCATCATTACATATTACTATTTTACTCTATATTTCAAATATGTTAAAGTTATAGTACATAATTCTGCCAAAATAGTAAAGGAAGTACTTTTTATGAACAAAATTCGTATTGTCTTGGCTGACGACCACGCTGTTTTGCGTTCGGGACTCAAATCCCTCCTTAACAGTTCTCCGCAATTCGAAGTCATTGGGGAAGCTGAAAATGGTTTACAGGCTATCAATATGGTAGAAACCTTGAAGCCTACGGTTTTATTACTGGATTTATCCATGCCGGATATGAACGGTATCGATTGTATCAAAGAAATTAGATCCCGTGGTTTAAATTGTCCTATATTAGTATTAACCATGTATGACGATGAAGAATATATTACCGAGGTCATGCGTTCCGGCGCCAATGGTTATGTATTAAAAAAATCAGCCGATACTGAACTGATGGAATGTATTATCAAAATTCATACGGGGCAAAAATATTTAAACGAAAGCCTATCCCAATCACTACTCAACCGCATCCAACACACCCTGACCGATGCACCTGATCACCAAAGTCCCTATGTCCTCTTAAGTACACGGGAACGAGAAGTGCTGCGTTTCTTGGCTCATGGTCACACCAATAGTGAAATTGCCAACATGTTATCTCTGAGTCCCAAGACCGTAGACACCTATCGTTCCCGTATTATGAACAAGCTAAATCTTCACAAAAAATCCGACCTCGTCAATTATGCAATTCAATGGCATTTAGTAACAATTTAGTTTTTTCACTTATTGTAAGACCGCGTCCTACAATAGCGTAAGACACGGTCTTACACTATTTTACTGTATCTGCCTGATTTACAACGACTTCGATTTGAGTGAAAATACAGATAACAATTATTTCTATGATTCACGGAACTTTAATTATAAACAATGAAGGAGTCTACTTATTATGCAACAAAATCATCTGGACGCACTCACGAAGATTGTCGGCGCGGAAAATATCATGACCAATATGGAAGATTTGTATTGTTATTCCTATGATGCTACACCAGGTCATTCTCATATGCCTGACATGGTGATTTCACCTGCTAATACTCATGAAGTTTCACAAATTCTGAAAATTGCCAACGAGCATAAGATACCAGTGTATCCCCGTGGTTCTGGAACCAACCTTAGTGCTGGCTGTGTCCCTACTAAGGGCGGCATTGTGTTATTAATGACCCGTCTCAATAAAATTCTGGAAATTGACTTGGAAAATTTAGTGGCAGTCGCTGAGCCTGGCGTTATTGTGGCTGACTTAAATACCGCCATCGCCTCAGCAGGGCTTATCTATCCACCAGACCCTGGTACCGTTGCTACTGCTACCTTAGGCGGCACGGTTGGAGAAAATGCAGGTGGTTTGCGCGGGTTAAAATATGGCGTTTCCAAGCATTATATTATGGGACTGGAAGTGGTATTAGCCAACGGCGACGTCATGAATACAGGGGGAAAAAACGTAAAAGATGTTTCTGGCTATGACATGACCAAACTATTTACTGGCTCGGAAGGTACCCTCTGTGTCATTACCAAAATTATTACTAAACTTGTGCCCGCGCCAGAAGCAAAAAAAGCCATGATGGCTATTTTTAAAAATTTAGATAACGCTGGCAAAGCGGTCTCAGGTATCATTGCCGCTAAGATTATCCCTGCTACCCTAGAAATCATGGATAATGCCACCATACGTACCGTAGAGGATTATGCCAAAGTTGGCCTCCCCTTAGACGCCGAAGCTGTACTGCTCATCGAAGTCGATGGCAACCCTATCATTGTGGAAAAAGAAGCTGCCAAAGTGATGGAGGTTCTCAAAGCAAATCATGCTGATTCGGTACAAATTGCCAAAAACGATGCCGAACGAGACAAATTATGGGCTGCGCGCCGAGCTGCTTTGCCAGCCCTGGCCAAACTTCGTCCCACAACCTATGTAGAAGATGCCACCGTCCCCCGCAATAAAGTACCTGATTTTCTACGGGCAGTAAGTGCTGCGGCCCGCAAACACAATGTCACCATCGGAACCTTTGGTCATGCCGGTGACGGCAACATGCATCCCACCATCGTCTGTGACATTAGAGATCAAGCTGAAATGCAACGGGTACAACTGGCCATGGATGAAATGTTCAAAGCCGCCATCAGTCTTGGCGGTACACTTAGCGGCGAACACGGTATTGGACTGGGTAAACTGCCTTGGATGGAAACCCAACATGGTACCGTTTCTATGAACGCGATGAAAGCCATTAAACGCGCACTTGACCCCAACTTGATTTTAAATCCAGGAAAACTAGTGGGAGAGTGTTAATATGATAACTGACATCAATGCCACCGATATTAATAACCATGATAAAAAGCTCCTACAAGATCTACAAGATGCCCTTGCCAATTGTATGAAGTGCGGAAATTGCATGGCTTTTTGCCCCATATACAAAGAAGT